>Ga0209211_10000417_pt1 | contig 87636 bp, 92 predicted proteins | sample RifGroA2_FD_183992 | JGI IMG/M metagenome (GOLD analysis project Ga0209211, IMG submission 183992) | Groundwater microbial communities from Rifle, Colorado, USA - Groundwater A2 (SPAdes) (version 2) | ecosystem: Environmental > Aquatic > Deep subsurface > Groundwater | place: Rifle, Colorado... | reverse complement strand
CGCCCGCCATGCCAAGCCAGGCCGCAAGCAGAATAATCAACGATTTCATGGGGTAAGGATACACCCACCGATCTGCGCCAGGAGCATCGGGGTGTTCGGGAGACCGCTCGGGCTGGCCGGGCAAATGGCGTCGGCCTTGACTCCGGAGGCCGGCAAGTCTCAGCCGCTGAAAAAATCCTTGACCCGATCCAGCCAGCTTCGCGCACGCGGAACACCATGCCGGTCCGCTACCTGAGCGCGAACGGTGCTTGTGTGCCCTGGCGCACGGACCATGGCGCTAAAAGGGTTGATGGTGGTCATTCTGGACAGGAGGTGAAACATGTCTACAACCAAAGCAGATTCTGCGATTTTCGACTACCAGGCCGAATCTACCTTGCAGGAGACAGAATGAAATCCACCCGATCTCCCATTGTCAAATCGGCAGCCAAGGCGCCGACCGGCATCGCCGGTTTCGATGAAATCACCGGCGGCGGTCTGCCCCACGGCCGCACGACATTGCTGGTGGGCGGACCCGGCTCCGGCAAGACCGTACTGGCGCTGCAATTCCTGGTGCATGGCGCCCAGGAGTGCAAGGAGCCCGGCATCTTTGTCGCATTCGAGGAAAGTTCGAAGCGGATCGTGGCCAATGCCGAGAGCTTCGGCTGGAAACTCGCGGCGCTGCAAAAGAAGAATCTGTATTTCATGGACGCACAGCCGCTGCCCGACCTGATCCAGTCGGGGGATTTCGATCTTGGCGGGATGCTGGCGGCGCTGGAGGCCCAGACCAGGACAATGAAAGCGCGGCGAATCGTGTTCGATGCGCTGGATGTCGTGTTGGCGCTGTTGCCTGACCCGGCGACAAAAAGGCGCGAGATCTACCGGCTGCATGAGTGGTTATTGGCGCACGACCTGACGGGCATCATCACCGCGAAGGCTGGCGGGGACGAGGCGAGTTCCATCATCGAGCAGCCGTTCGGCTTCATGCAATTCATGGTGGACTGCGCTGTCATCCTCAACCATAGCGTGGCGCTGGGGGTGTCGCATCGCAATCTGCGTGTGCAGAAGTATCGCGGGTCCGCTTTTGACGAAAATGAATCGCCATTCCTGATCGGCAACAGCGGACTGGAGGTCGCCGTTGCACGCACGCCGGGCCGGGTGGACGCGAAGGTCAGCAACGAGCGCGTTTCCAGCGGCGTGGAGCGGCTCGATACCATGCTCGGCGGCGGCTACTATCGCGGCGCCAGCGTGCTGATCACCGGCTTCTCGGGCACGGCCAAGACCACTTTGAGCGGAGCGTTCGCCGAGGCGGCCTGCCGGCGCGGCGAGCGCACCATGTTCGTCAGTTTCGATTCGGATTGTACCGAGGTGATCCGCAACCTGGCCTCGGTCGGCATCCGGCTGGATCCTTACGTAAAAAACGGCTGCCTGCGCATGATCTCTGCCCGCTCCATCGCCGGTAGCGCGGAGACCTACCTGGTGCGAATCAAGACGCTGGCGCAGGAGCATGGCGCCCGCTGCCTGGTGATCGACCCGGTATCCGCCTGGTACAAATCCGGCAATGACCTGACCGCGCAAGGCGTGGCGGACCGCTTGATCGACTGGTCCAAGGGCGGCGGCATCACCCTGGTCTGCACCAGCCTGCTCGACGAGATGTCGAACCGCGCGGAAAGCGGTTCACCACTGCAAATCTCGGCGCTGGCCGACACCTGGATTCACCTCAACTACCTGGTGCAGGCCGGCGAGCGAAACCGCGGCCTGTCCATCGTCAAGTCCCGCGGCACGGCGCATTCGAACCAGGTGCGGGAACTGATCCTAAGCGATACGGGGGTGACGCTGACCGACACCTACACGGCCGGCGGCGAGGTATTGATGGGCACGCTGCGCTGGGAAAAGGAACGCGCCGAGCGGGTCGCGCATGAGGCCGCTGAGGCCGCCGCGAAGCTCAAGCGGGTCAGGCTCGATGCCGAAGAGGCCGAACTCGAGGTGCGCTTGAAATCCTTGCAGACGGAACTGGTGGCGAAGCAGGTCGAGAAGGCCTTGCTGGTCCGCTCCACGCAAAGTCACGAAGGCGAGTTGTCGCGCGGGCGCACGCAGATGCAGGAGTTGCGCGGGGCCGATGCGGCGATTCCGGGAAAGAAAGTGAGCCCGTCATGAGCCGCCGCGCCATGTTCAAGTTCCGCCTGTTTGTCGCCGGCGACGCGCCGAACTCGGCGCAGGCAATCGCCAATCTTGCCGCGTTCTGCCGGGCGCATCTGCCGGATCGGTACGAGATCGAAGTGGTGGACGTGTTCCGGGAACCGAAGCGCGCGCTGGCAGAAGGCATCTTCATGACACCGACGCTGGTCGTACTGACGCCGCCACCGGTGCGCAGAATCGTCGGCACACTCAGTCATACGCAGACCGTGTTGCAGGCGTTGGGGTTGCTAGACATCGCAGCATGAAACCGGCCAAACTACCGTCCCCGCGGGATGCGCATGAAGAAATCTCCGCGCTGATCGAAACGCTGCACTTGACCGGGCAACGCCTGGAGGAACTGACGGCAGGCGAAGTGGATGCGGTCGCGGACCGTGGCGGCCGGACGTTCTTGTTGCGGCATGCGCAGGAGCAGTTGCGTGACAGCGAAGCCGCCAAGCAGGCCGCCATCCTCAACGCGCTGCCGGCGCATATCGCTCTGCTCGATGCCCAGGGAATCATCATCTCGGTGAACGAGGCGTGGCGGAAATTTGCCGGCGCGAATGCACTGCAGGGTCCGCAATACGCGATCGGCGTCAACTACCTCGATATCTGCGACAGAGCACGGGGAGATGACGCCGCCGCAGCGCAGCAGGCTGCCGCGGGCATTCGTTCGGTGCTGGCTGGTGGTGCAAAGAGCTTTTCGCTGGAGTATCCCTGTCATTCGCCAACGCAATGGCGCTGGTTCCTGATGACCGTGACGCCACTGGCGGGAAACCATCTCCATGGCGTCGTCGTCATGCACCTGGACATCACCGAGCGCAAGAGGGCCGAGCAGAAGTTCAAGGATCTTCTCGAGGCAGCGCCTGACGCGATGGTGATCGTCAACCGCGACTCCGAAATGGTGCTAGTCAACGCCCAGGCGGTCAAGCTGTTCGGCTGGCACCGCGAGGACCTGCTGGGGCAGAAGATTGACATCCTTGTCCCGGAACGATTTCGCGGCAAGCACCACGGAAACCAGGGCGGCTATTTTGAAAAACCACGTTCACGGGCAATGGGATCGGAACCAAGACTGGACCTGTTCGGGTTGCGCAAGGACGGTACCGAATTTCCGGCGGAAATCAGCTTGAGCCCGCTGGAGACGGACGAAGGCTTCCTGGTGATTAGTACCATTCGCGACATCACCGAGCGCAAGCAGGCGGCGGAAGAAATCTGGAGCCTTGCCAAATTTCCCACAGAAAATCCCAGTCCCGTACTCCGTATTGGGCGAGAGGGCACCATTCTCGTCGCTAACCAGTCGAGCGCGCCGATTTTGGCTACATGGGGACGCCGGGTCGGCCAGAAGGTGCCCGACGACTGGCAGAAATGGATCGCATTGGCTGTTGAGTCCGGCAAATGCAAAGACGTGGAAATTGAGTGCGACAGGAAGATATTCTCATGTATTTTGACACCCATTCTTTCTGAGCAGTATGTCAACGTTTATGGGCGCGATATAACCGAACTCAAGCAGGCCATGCAGGAACTGCGCGAAAGCGAGCGCCGCTTCAGCGAGCTGCTGCAAAACGTGGGACTGATTTCAGTGATGCTGGATGGCGAAGCGCGGATCACGTACTGCAACGAGTACCTGCTGAGATTGACCGGCTGGCGACATGAGGAAGTTATCGGGAAAAACTGGTTCGAGCTTTTCATACCGCCCGAATCCAATGATGCGAAAGATGTTTTCGCGGCGGTGCTGGCCAGCCTGCCCACGGCATGGCATCACGAAAACGAGATCCTTACACGTTCAGGCGAGCATCGGCTGATTCGCTGGAACAATTCGGTGCTGCGTTCGGGAATCGGCGATGTGATTGGAACGGCAAGCATCGGCGAAGACATTACCGAACGCAAGGAAGCGGAAGCCAAAATCGCATTCCTCAATCGCGTCTATGCCATGCTGAGCGGCATCAATACGCTGATCGTGCGCGTGCGTGACCGCGACGAGCTGTTCCGGGAGGCGTGCCGGATCGCGGTCGACACCGGCGGATTTCGCATGGCCATGATCGCCACCCTCGATCAGAGCGCGAAGAAGCTTGTCGCGGTCGCCTCGGCGGGCAAGGACGAGGAACTCCTGACCGCCATCAAGACGATCCTCTCATCGAGTGAGGACGCACCAAAGACCATGGTCGCGCGGGCGATCAGGGAGAAGAAGGCTGTGGTGGCCAACAACTCGCAAACCGACCCCAGGGTTCTGTTCGGCAAAAAGTATGTTGAATCAGGAGTTCGCTCGATGGCAGTTCTGCCGCTGATGGTTTCGGATGAAGCGATTGGTGTCATCGCGCTGTACGCCGGCGAGACCGGATTCTTCCGGGCAGAGGAGATGAAGCTGCTGACCGAACTGGCCGGCGACATCGCCTTCGCGGTCGATCATATCGGCAAGCAGGAGCGGCTGGATTTCGTGGCCTACTACGATGAGCTTACGGGGCTGGCGAACCGCAATCTGTTTCTCGACCGGGTAACCCAGTACATGCACAGCGCTGCCGCCGACGGGCACCAGCTGGCCGTGATCCTGATCGATCTGGAGCGCTTCAAGAACATCAACGACAGCCTCGGCCGGCCGGCCGGCGATGCGCTCCTGAGGCAGGTGGCGGAGTGGCTTACGCGCCGGGCCGGCGACGCCAACCTGCTGGCGCGCGTGGGTGCCGACCATTTTGCCGCCGTGCTGCCGGAGGTAAGGCAGGAACGCGACGTGGCGCGGCTTATCGAGAAATCGCTGGAAGATCTGGTGAACAGTCCGTTCCGCCTCAATGACGCCGTGTTCCGCGTCGCCGCCAAGATCGGAGTTGCACTGTTCCCGGACGACGGTGCCGACGCCGACACCTTGTTCAGGAACGCCGAGGCCGCGCTGAAGAAGGCCAAGGCGAGCAGTGAGCACTACCTGTTCTATGCACAGGAAATGACTGCAGCATTGGCCGGCAAGCTGACCCTGGAAAACCAGTTGCGCCAGGCGCTCGACAACGGCGAATTCGTGCTGCATTACCAGCCCAAGGTGAACCTCGCCAGCGGCAAGATGACCAGTGCCGAAGCGCTGATCCGCTGGAACGATCCGCGCACGGGCCTGGTGCCGCCGGGCCGCTTCATCCCGATCCTGGAAGAAACCGGATTGATCTTTGAGGTCGGACGCTGGGCGCTGCGCCAGGCCATCGCCGACTACCTGCGCTGGCGCAACGCGGGTCTGGCTGCCGTGCGCATCGCGGTGAACGTGTCGCCGCTGCAACTGCGCAATCGCGGCTTTGTTGACGAAGTCAGGCAGGTGATCGGCATCGACGCGCGGGCGTCGGATGGCCTCGAACTGGAGATCACCGAAAGCCTGATCATGGAGGACGTCAAGCACAGCATTGCCAGCCTGGAGGCGCTCCGCGCCATGGGCATCTGCATTGCCATCGACGACTTCGGCACCGGCTTCTCCTCGCTCAGCTATCTCGCCAAGCTGCCGGTGCATACGCTGAAGATCGACCGCTCGTTCGTGATCGACATGACGGCCGGGCCGCAGGGACTGGCGCTGGTATCCACCATCATCAACCTGGCGCACTCGCTGAAGCTCAAAGTGGTGGCGGAGGGTGTCGAAACCGAGGAGCAACGGCGCCTGCTGCACTTGCTGGACTGCGACGAAATGCAGGGCTATTTGTTCAGCAAACCAGTGCCGGGCGATACCTTCGAAACAAGATTTCTGGCCCCGCATCCGGTACCAGCGGTGTCCTAATGACGTACGCACTTATCCAGCCGGATCGGCTAACGACGCAAGTCATGCAAAGCCAGTTGACGCCGCGGCCTTCCTTCGGGCTGATCCGCTATTTCTCGGTCGCGAGTTTGCTCGGCATCCTCGTCGCCCTGACTGTGTTGCTGCTGTTCTATCGGGATTTCGCCTTTAGTGCGCTCACTGACCATGAAACGCGCAGCAACATCGCCCTGACGCGCGTATTCGCCAACACGATCTGGCCCAACCATGCCGCCTATGTCAAGGGCGCCTCCGCGACCCCCAAGGCTGAACTGGCGCAGCGTCCGGAGATCGATCCGCTCAGACGGGATGTTTTGCGGCAAATGAAGGGACTGAACGTCGTGAAAGTGAAGATTTACAATCTCGACGGTCTCACTGTCTTCTCCACCGATCCCAAACAGATCGGCGAAGACAAAAGCGCGAATAGCGGATTTCTGAGCGCGAAAGCCGGCACGACCGTTAGCGAAATCACATTTCGAAACAGTTTCGATGCCTTCGAGCAGGTAATAAACGACCGAAATCTCGTTTCGTCCTATATCCCGATCAGCGAGGGCCAGAACGCGCCGGTCGAAGGCGTGATGGAGGTCTATTCGGACGTGACGGACTTCGTCACGAAACTGGAAAAAACGCAGTGGCGGATAGTCGGCGGCGTTTTCGGCAGTCTGTCTCTGCTGTATCTGTTTTTGTTCACGATAGTGCGCCGGGCGGATAATCTCATCCGGGCGCAGAGCGAACAAACGCACCTGACGCATGAGGCAATGGTGTTTCACCAGGCAAATTACGACGCGTTGACCGGACTGCCGAACCGGAGCAATTTTTCCGAGCGCGTAGATGGCCTGATCAAGGCCGCCAAACGCGGCGGAACCAAGGTTGCGGTGCTATGCCTCGATGTGGGCGGATTGAAGAAAGTCAACGACTCCCTCGGCAATGCGACGGGAGACCGGTTGCTGCAGGATGTGAGCAAGCGGCTGACGGAAAGCCTGCGCGAGGCGGACATCACGGCGCGCTGTGGACACGTCGAGTTTGGCGCGGCTCTTTCGGGAATAGGTGGCATCGAGCACCTTGTCTTGGTCGCTGAAAAAATCCACCAGGCCGTGGTGAATCCACTCTACGCGATCGACTCCCATAAGCTCGCCGTCACGACCAATATCGGGATCAGCATCTATCCCGATGACGGCAAGGACGCAAGCGAGATAATCGGCAGCGCGGAAGCCGCGATGCATCATGCCAAGCAATTGGGGCGCAACAATTACCAGTTTCACACGGCAGCGATGAATGCGCGGGCAATGGCGTTGCTATCGACCGAGCAGAATCTGCGTCAGGCGCTCGACAACGAAGAGTTCGTCCTCCATTACCAGCCCAAAGTGGACCTCGCGACCGGCAAGATCACCAGCGCCGAAGCGCTGATCCGCTGGAACGATCCGCGCACGGGCCTGGTGCCGCCGGGCCGCTTCATCCCGATCCTGGAAGAAACCGGATTGATCCATGACGTCGGCCGCTGGGCGCTGCGCCAGGCCATTGCCGACTACCTGCGCTGGCGCGCGGCGGGACTGCCGGCGGTGCGCATCGCGGTGAACGTGTCGCCGCTGCAACTGCGCAATCGCGCCTTCATCGACGAGGTCAGGCAGGCCATCGGCATTGACGAGCATGCGGCGGCCGGGCTTGAACTGGAGATCACCGAGAGCGTGATCATGGAAGACGTCAAGCACAACATCGCCAGCCTGCAGGAGATACGCAACATGGGCATCAGCATCGCCATCGACGACTTCGGCACCGGCTTCTCCTCGCTCGCCTACCTCGCCAGGTTGCCGGTGGATACGCTGAAGATCGACCGCTCCTTCGTGGTCGACATGACGGCCGGGCCGCAGGGCCTGGCGCTGGTATCCACCATCATCAAGCTGGCGCATTCGCTGAAGCTCAAGGTGGTGGCGGAGGGCGTTGAAACCGAGGAGCAATCGCGTTTGCTGCATTTGCTGGACTGCGACGAAATGCAGGGCTTTCTGTTCAGCAAACCGGTGCCGGGTGATGTCTTCGAAGCAAGGTTTCTGACTCTGCCTGTCGTAGCCGTTGGTTGACGCAAAATCGCCGTCCCGCCAGCGCCGACTCCTGGGCAGCGTGATTCAGCCGCTGAAAAAGTCCTTGACCCGATCCAGCCAGCTTTGTGCGCGCGGGCTGTGTCGTTGAGCGTTGCCCTGGCTGATCACCTCGAATTCCTGCAGCAGTTCCTTCTGCCGGTCGGTCAGGCTGACCGGCGTTTCCAGCACGACATGGCAGAGCAAGTCGCCCCGGCCGGCTGAACGGACGCCCTTGATGCCTTTGCCGCGCAGGCGGAATACCTTGCCGGTCTGCGTTTCGGCCGGCACCTTGAGCTTGGCGACGCCGTCGAGGGTGGGGATTTCGATTTCGCCGCCGAGCGCCGCGGTGGCGAAACTGAGCGGCATCTCGCAATGCAGGTCGTCACGGTCGCGCTGGAATACGGCGTGCGCCTTGAGGTGGATCTGGACATAGAGGTCGCCCGGCGGGCCGCCATTGACGCCTAGCTCGCCCTCTCCGGTGAGCCGGATCCGATCGCCTTCGTCGATCCCCGACGGAATCTTGACTGACAGGGTCTTGTGCTGCTTGACGCGGCCGGCGCCATGGCAGGTGCCGCAGGGGTCGGCGATGTAGCGGCCGGTGCCGTGGCACTTCGGGCAGGTTTGCTGGATCGAGAAAAAACCCTGCTGCATGCGCACCTGGCCGTGGCCGCCGCAGGTCGGGCAGGTCTTGGGTTCGGTGCCTTTCTTGGCACCGCTGCCGCTGCAGGTTTCGCATTCCGCCATGGTCGGGATGCGAATGCGGGTTTCGCTGCCGCGCGCAGCATCTTCCAGGGTGACTTCGAGGTTGTAGCGCAGGTCGGCGCCGCGATAGACGTTGGAGCGTCCGCCGCCGCGCGCACCGCCGGCACCGAAGATGTCGCCGAAAATGTCAGAGAAGGCGTCGGCAAAGCCGCCCATGCCCGCGCCGCCGGCCGCCTGTGGATCGACACCGGCGTGGCCGTATTGATCATAGGCTGCGCGTTTCTTCGCGTCGGAAAGGATCTCGTAGGCTTCCTTGGCTTCCTTGAATTGATCCTCGGCCTTGGGATTGTCCGGATTGCGGTCGGGATGGTGCTTCATGGCCAGCTTGCGGTAGGCCTTCTTGATGTCCTCTTCGGCAGCGTCGCGGTTGACGCCGAGGATTTCGTAGTAGTCGCGTTTAGCCATCAGTTTTCAGCCACAGAGAACATAGAGAACACAGAGGGCACAGACGGCACAGAGACGGTTCTCTCTGTGTTCTCTGTGCCCTCTGTGGCTAACAGATTTTATTTCTTGTCTTTTACTTCGGTGAACTCCGCATCGACGACATCGCTGTCATCTTTCTTCGCCTCGCCGCCGCTGTGACCGGCACCTGGCGCACCGCCGGCCCCGGCAGCGCCCGCCGCACCCTGCGCGTCAGCGTAAATCTTTTCGCCGAGTTTTTGCGAAGCTTTCGCCAGCGCTTCGGTCTTGGCTTCGATGGCGGCTTTGTCGCCGTCCTTCAGAACGTCTTCGGCTTCCTTGATCGCCGCTTCGATCCTGGCCTTTTCGTCGGCTTCGATCTTGTCGCCGTGTTCGGCAAGCGACTTCTTGATCGAATGCACCATGGCGTCGCACTGGTTGCGCGCGTCGACCAGTTCGCGGGCCTTGTGGTCTTCCTCGGCGTGGGCTTCGGCGTCCTTCACCATGTTCTGGATCTCGGTTTCGGACAGTCCCGAGTTGGCCTTGATGGTGATCTTGTTTTCCTTGCCGGTGCCCTTGTCCTTGGCCGAAACATGCAGGATGCCGTTGGCATCGATGTCGAAAGTGACCTCGATTTGCGGCATGCCGCGCGGCGATGGCGGAATGTCCGTCAGGTTGAACTGGCCGAGACTCTTGTTGCCGCTGGCCATCTCGCGCTCGCCCTGCATGACGTGGATGGTCACGGCGCTCTGGTTGTCGTCGGCGGTGGAGAAGGTCTGGCTGGTCTTCGTCGGGATGGTGGTGTTCTTGGTGATCAGCTTGGTCATCACGCCGCCCAGGGTTTCGATACCCAGCGAGAGTGGGCAGACGTCGAGCAGCAGCACGTCCTTGACTTCACCCTGCAGCACGCCGCCCTGGATCGAGGCGCCGACGGCCACGGCTTCGTCGGGATTGACGTCGCGACGCGGTTCCTTGCCGAAGAATTCCTTGACCTTCTCCTGCACCTTGGGCATGCGCGTCATGCCGCCGACGAGAATCACGTCGGTGAGGTCGGAAACCTTGACGCCGGCATCCTTGATGGCGATGCGGCAAGGCTCGATGGTGCGAGCGATCAGGTCCTCCACCAGCGATTCGTACTTGGCGCGGGTCAGCTTCATCGCCAGGTGCTTCGGCCCGGTGGCATCCGCGGTGATGTAGGGCAGGTTGAATTCGGTCTGCTGGGCCGAGGACAGCTCGATCTTGGCTTTCTCCGCGGCTTCCTTGAGGCGTTGCAGGGCCAGCACGTCGTTCTTCAGGTCGACGCCCTGTTCCTTCTTGAACTCGGTGACCACGTAGTCGATCAGGCGCTGGTCAAAGTCTTCGCCGCCGAGGAAGGTGTCGCCGTTGGTGGACAGCACTTCGAACTGGTGCTCGCCGTCGAGTTCGGCGATTTCGATGATGGAGATGTCGAAGGTGCCGCCGCCGAGGTCATACACGGCAATCTTGCGGTCGCCTTCCTGCTTGTCCATGCCGAAGGCCAGCGCGGCGGCGGTCGGCTCGTTGATGATGCGCTTGACATCGAGTCCGGCGATGCGCCCGGCATCCTTGGTGGCCTGGCGCTGGCTGTCGTTGAAGTAGGCGGGCACGGTGATCACGGCCTCGGTGACTTCCTCGCCGAGGTAGTCTTCGGCGGTCTTCTTCATCTTGCGCAGTACTTCGGCGGAAATCTGCGGCGGCGCCATTTTTTCATTGCGCACTTCGACCCAGGCGTCGCCATTGCCGGCCTTGACGATCTTGAAGGGCATCATGTTGATGTCCTTTTGCACTTCCTTCTCTTCGAAGCGGCGGCCGATCAGGCGCTTGACGGCGAACAGGGTGTTCTTCGAGTTGGTCACTGCCTGACGCTTGGCCGATGCGCCGCAGAGGATCTCGCCGTCTTCCGCATAGGCGACGATGGACGGCGTGGTGCGTGCGCCTTCCGAATTTTCAATGACTTTCGGCTTGCCGCCTTCCATGATGGCGACGCAGCTGTTGGTGGTGCCGAGGTCGATACCGATGATCTTGCCCATGATTTTTCCTTTAAGAATGTTGCTCGCCGGGGATCTTCCGCAGCGAATCTCTACGCCTGATATGGGGGTATTGCGTGCCGCTTCAAGCCTTGGCCTTGGAAACCACCACCAGTGCGGGGCGAATCACGCGCCCGTGCAGGGCATAACCCTTTTGCAGGACGGTGAGCACGGTATTGGCTTCGGTCGCGGCGTCCGGCGCCTCGATCTGGCTGATGGCCTGGTGCAGGTGCGGATCGAACTTTTCGCCGAGCGGATTGATCTCCGCCAGGCCGGATTTCTCGAAGGCCGCAATCAACTGCCTGAGAGTCACTTCGACGCCGGCCTTGAGGTGTTCGGCGCTCTGGTTTTCGCTGGCCAGCGCGGCTTCGAGGCTGTCCTTGACCGCCAGCATTTCGCCGGAGAACTTCTCGACGGCGAATTTTCCGGCCTTGCCGATATCTTCCTGGGCGCGGCGTCGGACATTTTCGGTCTCGGCCTTGGCGCGCAACCAGGCATCGTGATGCTCGGCCGCCTTGAGTTCGGCGGTCTGGAGCATTTCTTCCAGGCTAGGCATCACCGTGCCTTCCGGCGCAGTCTCAAGAGTTATGCCTCCGGCAGAGCCGGGGGCGGTATCCCTTGCGGACGGCGCTGGTGGTACGGCGACCGGGTCGGGCCGGCCCGAGTCGGACGCGGCTTCGGTGTCTGGTTTGGCGCGGTGGGTGTGTGGCTTGTGCTGCATGGGGCGGGCTCCGGAAGAAACCCGACCCAGATGAGGGTGAATCGGGCAGCTTCAAGTGCCGTCTCGAACAATTATTTCTGGCTGCGAACCCAGCGCATCAGGCTGGCGGCATCCATCGCACCGGCCTGACGCGCGACTTCATGGCCATTCCTGAACAAGGCCAGCGTCGGAATCGAGCGAATGCCAAAGCGTGCCGCCAACTGCTGTTCTTCCTCGGTATTCACTTTCGCCAGGCGGAACTCCGGCTCGAGTTGTTTCGCCGCCTGGGCGAAGGCCGGCGCCATGCTGCGACACGGCCCGCACCATGGCGCCCAGAAATCCACCAGCAGGGGAATGTCGGAGCGTCCGGCGTGGGTATCGAAGTTCGCGGCGCTGAGTTCCACCGGCTCGCCGCTGAACAGACGGGCCTTGCATTTGCCGCAAGTGGCGCCATCGGCAAGGCGTTCGGCAGGCACGCGATTGGCGGCGTGGCAGTGGGGGCAAACGACGATCAAGGGTTCGGACATGACGTGCTCCATATATCAGGTGTTACTGATATATGGATGCTGCGAGCAACTTCAAGTGGCGGCGACGATGGCGGGTCGTAGCGAAGAGATGCCGAGCTTGAGTCGCCGCTCCGCCGCATCGCTTGACGATAATATCGTGTGGCGATATGATTCTCGCCATGATTAGCTCGTTCCATGACAGTGCCACGGAAAGCATCTGGATTGGCGAATTTACCAAGAAGTTGCCCAACCAGATTCAGGCCGTGGCACGGCGTAAGTTGCGGATGGTCAACAGCGCGCGTCGGATCGACGATCTGCGCATCCCGCCCAACAATCGGCTGGAATCGCTGGACGGAGACCGCGCCGGGCAGTGGAGCATTCGCATCAACGATCAGTGGCGGGTGTGTTTCGAGTGGAACGACGGTCATGCGGCGCGCGTCGAAATTTGCGACTATCACTAAGGAGTCGATATGAAAAAGCTGCCGAACATTCATCCCGGCGAGGTGCTGAAAGAGGAATTTCTCGTCCCGCTCGGTATCACCCAATACCGCCTGGCCAAGACCATCGGTGTGCAGTCGATTCGCATCGGCGAGATTTGCGCGGGCCGTCGAGCGATCACCGCCGACACAGCCTTGCGCCTGGCGCGGGCGTTGGGCACCACGCCCGGCTTTTGGCTGGGTTTGCAGGCCGATTACGACACTGAGGAAGCCCTGCGCGCGGCCGGCAACACGTTAAACGATATTCAGCCGCTGGCGGCCTGAGTAAATATCGCGGTCTGGCGCGCCTTTCTCGCGATAGGTCAATCGATAGAAGCGATTCCCCTGTTTCGTAGGCCTGCGTTAGCTTGTTGCGCCCAATCCCTTGGCGCGCGCGGCTGCGTCCGTATCGGACTGAGCGGCCGTTGGCCAGCCGGAGAGGTGGGTCGAGACCAGATCGCGCAGTGCCGCGATCCAGTCGGGGCGCTCGTTGACGCAGGGGATGTAATGGAATTCCTTGCCGCCGGACGACAGAAACGCGGCCTTGCACTCCATGGCGATTTCTTCCAGCGTCTCCAGGCAATCGGCGACGAAGCCGGGGCAGATCACATCGACCCGCGCCGTGCCGTCGCGGCCGAGTTTTTCCAGGGTCGCCTGGGTATAGGGTTGCAGCCACTCGGCTTTGCCAAAGCGCGACTGGAAGGTGATCAGGTAGTTCTTTTCGCTCAGCCCCAGCGCCTCCGCCAGCAATCGTCCGGTCTTCTGGCATTCGCAATAATAGGGATCGCCCAGGTCGAGCGAGCGGCGCGGCACGCCGTGAAAGCTCATCACCAGTTTGTCAGGCCTGCCGTTCGCGGCCCAGTGTTCGCCGACGCTGGCGGCCAGCGTGGCGATGTAGCCGGGATGGTCGTGGAAGTGTTTGACGAAGCGCAGTTCCGGCGGGTTGCGGCTGCGCTTCGTCCAGTCGGCCACATCGTCCATCACGCTGGCGGTGGCGCTGGCCGCGTACTGCGGATAGAGCGGGACCACCAGCACGCGCTCGACGCCGTCGCGCTTGAACTGGTCGAGGGTGCTGCCGATCGAGGGCTGACCGTAGCGCATGGCTGACGCGACGACGATATCCGCTGTGCCGGCCTCCCCCAGCCAGCCCTTGAGCAGCTTGGCCTGGCGCTCGGTGTGGACCTTCAGCGGCGAGCCGTCCACCATCCAGATTTTTGCGTACTTGGCGGCCGACTTGGCGGGGCGCAGGTTGAGGATGATGCCGTGGAGAATCAGCCACCAGACCGGGCGCGGAATTTCGACCACGCGCGGATCCCACAAAAACTGCTTGAGATAGCGGCGCAATGCCGCTGCGGTGGGCGCCTCGGGCGTGCCGAGATTCACCAGCAGGACGGCAGTGCGGCGTGGGGCACCGTGCTGTTGCGCGGGTTCGGGTGCGTAGCGGGACATAGGTCGTCAGGGCGTCGAGAGTGCCGAAGACAACAGCTTGGCAGTGATGTCGACGATGGGAATGACGCGCTCGTAGGCCATGCGCGTCGGGCCGATGACGCCGATGGTGCCGACGATCTGGCCGTCGACCTCGTAGGGCGCGGCGACCACGCTGCATTCGTCCAGCGGCGCGATGCCGGATTCGCCGCCGATGAAGACCTGCACGCCCTCGGCGCGGCAGGAAAGTTCGAGCAATTGCGCCAGGCCGGTCCTTTGCTCGAAAAGATCGAAGAGGCGGCGCAAGCGCGTCATGTTGGACGACAGGTCTTCGACGCCGAGCAGGTTCTTCTCGCCGCTTATGACGTATTGCATCGAGGTGTCGGCGACGGCCTGGTTGCTGGCATCGAGCGCCGCGGTCATCAGTTCGGACACGTCGGCGCGCAGTTGGCGCAGTTCTTCCACCACGCGCGCGCGGACCTGGTCGAAGTCGAGCCCGAGGCAGTTCTGGTTCAGGTAGTTTGCCGCCATGACCAGTTCGGACGGGCTGTAATTACGCTGCGTGAACAGGATGCGGTTCTGCACGTCGCCGTCGGCGGTGACGATGATCAGCAGAATGCGCTTTTCCGACAGGCTGAGAAACTCGATCTGGCGGATGCGCGGCTGCTGGCGGCGCGGGGCGACCACCACGCCGGCAAAGGCGGTGAGTTGCGACAGCAATTGCGAGGCGTGGCTGATCACCAGTTGCGGCTGGTCGGGCTGGATGGCTTCCCGAATCTCGGAAAGTTCGCTGCCCTGCAGGGGCCGCACCGTTAGCAGCGAATCGACGAAGAGCCGGTAGCCGAGCGGCGTCGGCACGCGTCCGGCCGAGGTGTGCGGACTGGCGATGAAACCCATCTCTTCCAGATCCGACATCACGTTGCGGATCGTCGCCGGGGAGAGTTCCAGGCCCGAATATTTCGACAGCGTGCGCGAACCGACCGGCTGACCTTCGGCGATATAGCGTTCGATCAGGGTTTTGAGCAGGGTTTGCGCGCGATAGTCGAGCATGGCTTGATTCTAGCAGTCCGCCGGACGGTCCCCGCGCGGACAGCGCGACAAGCCGCCAGCCGGCAACTCGCCAAAAAAAGCAGTCCCCAATTGTGGTTTAATCAGCCCGATGAATACCGCCGCATTTTCCACTTTTCATACCATCGCCCTGATCGGCAAATATCAGAGCCGGGAAATTGCCGAATCGCTGCGGGTGCTCGCCACGTTTCTGAGGCAGCGCGGCATCCAGGTATTGCTTGAAGAGGATACTGCTACCGAGGTGGGCGCGAGCGACTATGCGGTGGCTGGCTACGATGCGATTGGCGTTCGTGCCGACCTTGCCGTGGTGCTCGGCGGCGACGGCACCATGCTGCATGCGGCGCGGCAATTGGCCAAGTTCAACGTACCGCTGGTCGGCATCAACCAGGGGCGGCTCGGCTTCATGACCGACATTGCGCTTGGCACCATGATCGAGAGCATCACGGCGCTGCTGGACGGAAAGTTCTCCCGCGAGAAAAGGTTTCTGCTCACCGCCGAGGTGTTGCGTGAGGGCGAACCGGCTTTTGAGACGCTGGCGCTCAACGATGTGGTGGTCAACAAGGGCGACATCGGCCGCATGATCGAACTCGAAGTCAAGGTCGATGGCGTGTTGATCCACGTCTTGCGCGCCGACGGCCTGATTGTGGCGACGCCGACCGGATCGACCGCCTATGCGCTGTCTGCCAATGGCCCGATCCTCCATCCGTCGGTGCCCGGCATCGCCATCGTGCCGCTGTGCCCCCATGCGCTGACGAATCGGCCGATTACCGTCAGCGACAGCAGCACGATCGATATCGCCTTGCTGCCGCCGCACGATGCACGTGTGCATTTCGATGGCCAGACACGCTTTGACGCCCGTGCCGGCGACGTGGTGCGCATGGTGCGATCGCGCCACCATATCACCTTGATGCATCCGCCGGGCTACAGCTATTTCGCCATGTTGCGCGAAAAGCTGCACTGGAGCTCGACTCCCCGTCACTGAACATGCTCCTGCGTTTGATCGTCCGCGATTTTGTCATTGTCGACCGCCTCGAACTGGAGTTCGGCAGCGGTTTTGGCGCGCTTACCGGCGAGACCGGCGCCGGCAAATCGATTCTGGTCGATGCGCTGTCGCTGGCCCTGGGTGAGCGTGCCGATGCCACCGTGGTGCGCAGCGGTGCCGAGCGGGCAGAGGTTTCGGCGGAGTTCGATGTGGCGCCGGGCGGCGTACTGGAAGCCTGGCTCAAGGCCAACGATTACGACACCGATGCCTGCCTGCTGCGCCGCGTGATCGACAGCGCCGGCCGTTCCCGCGCCTATATCAATGGTGCCGCGGCGACACTGGGGCAGATGCGCGAAGTGGCCGACTTTCTTGCCGACATCCATGGTCAGAATGCCCATCATTCCCTGCTGCGCAGCGACGCCCAGCGCGACCTGCTTGATACCCATGCCGGGGCGTTGGCGCTGGCACGCGAAGTGGCCACGGCGTACGGCGCATGGCGCGCGGCGCGTGAAGCGCGCCAAGCGGCGGAGAAGGATGTCGAGGCCACGCTGCGCGAGCGAGAACTGCTTGAGTGGCAGGTGAAGGAGCTTGTCGCCCTGGCCTTCAATGCCGAGGAATGGCAGGAGACCGAACAGGAGCAGCGCCGGCTGGGCAACGCCAATGCCCTGCTGGAAGGTGCGAGCGCCGCACTGGCGGTGCTTGAGGAGGGCGAGGCGGCGAGCCTGCCACTGCTCCAGCATGCCGGGGCGAGGCTGACGGAATTGACCGGCTTCGATCCGGCTTTGAGCGACGCAGCCCAGTTATTCGAGACCGCACTGATCCAACTCGAGGAGTCGGCGCTGGCGCTACGGCGTTATCAGGATCGCCTGGAGCTAGACCCGGCGCGGCTGAACGAACTGGACGCCCGCATCGATGCCGTGACGCAGATGGCGCGCAAGCATCGCGTCACGGCCGAGGAATTGCCCGATCTTTTGCTGGGGTTGCAAGCCAGGTTGGCCGAACTGACCCTGCGTGCCGACCCGGCTGCGCTGGCCGACAGGGAACAAAAGGCGAAGGCGGATTTTCGCGAGATCGCAAAGAAGCTTTCCGCGCTACGAGCGAAAACCGCCAAGGCATTGTCTGCGGCGGTGACGACCGGCATGCAGGAATTGGCCATGGCTGGGGGGCGCTTTGAAATTGCACTGGAGCCCTTGGCCGAAGGCGCGTCCTGCGGCCTCGAAAGCGTTGAATTTCTCGTTTCGGGCAATGCCGGTCAGCCGCTGCGGGCGCTGGCCAAGGTAGCCTCGGGCGGCGAACTGTCGCGCATCGGGCTGGCCTTGCAGGTCATCGCGAGTCAGGCAAATCCGGCCGGCACATTGATTTTTGACGAAGTCGATGTCGGCATCGGCGGTCGCGTCGCCGAGATTGTCGGCCGCATGCTGCGTGAATTGGGCACGCGGCGGCAGGTGCTGTGCGTGACCCATCTGCCGCAGGTGGCGGCGCAGGCCGACTGGCAATGGTCGATCGCCAAGGAGACGCGTGGCGAGGCGACGACTTCCTCGGTCAGTGTGCTGGATCAGGAAGCCCGCGTCGGCGAGATCGCGCGCATGCTGGGCGGCGAAACAATCACCGAAACCACCCGCCGCCACGCGGCGGAAATGCTGGGCCTGGGTTAGCTCGGGCTAGACCGGAAAACCCGGCGCGCCGAGCATGGTGACCACGCCGGTGGCGATGAACACGGCGGCGGCGATCCAGCGGATGGCGTTCAGGGGCAGGCGTTTGGCCAGGCGTTCGCCGACAATGACCGCCGGCACATTGGCCAGCATCATGCCCAGCGTGGTGCCCATCACCACGGCCATCAGCGCACCCTGAAACTGGGCCGCCAGCGCCATCGTGGCGAACTGGGTCTTGTCGCCCATTTCGGCGATGAAAAAGGCAATGGTGGTGGTGATGAACGCCCCGGCGCGAAGAATCTTCGGATCCTCGTCGAGCGCATCCGGGTGCAGCGCCCACAGGCCGAAGACAATGAATACCGAGCCGGTGATCCACGGCAGCCATTGCGGCGCGATCAACTGCGCCAGCCAGACACCGACCGAGCCGGCGAGGGCGTGGTTGAGTACGGTGGCGACAAAGATCCCGGCAATGATCGGCAGGGGTTTGCGCAGCCGGGCGGCGAGGACAAAAGACAGCAACTGGGTCTTGTCGCCGATTTCAGCGATGGCGACCAGGGTGGTCGAGGTTAGAAATGCTTCCAAACCTCAGCCTTAATTCGCCGCCTTGCGATGCGGGCAGTCCTTCTTCTGGCACTCGACGTAGAGATAAAGAGCGTGTTCGCGAACGGTGAAGCCGCGTTCTTCCGCGATCTTTATCTGGCGTTTTTCGATCGCGGCATCAAAGAATTCCTCCACCCGGCCGCAGTCCACGCACACCAGATGGTCGTGATGCTGTCCCTCATTCAGTTCGAAAATCGACTTGCCGGACTCAAAATGGTGGCGTTGCAGCAAGCCGGCCTGCTCGAACTGGGTCAGCACGCGATAGACGGTGGCCAGCCCGATGTCGATGCCGTCAGCCAGCAGGTGGCGATAGACATCTTCTGCCGTGACATGGCGCGGCGAGCCCTCGTGCTGCAGCTTGCGGAAGAGATCGAGAATCTTGAGGCGCGGATACGTCGCCTTGAGGCCGCTGCTCTTGAGGTCGTCGGGATGGGTCATGGAGCGGTAAGCGCGGCCTGAGGCCGCACGGGCGGACAGTGAAGGGCGGGCAGCTATGATATAGTTTTCGCGGCCCGATTGGGATAATCCAATCGGGAACAGACGAGGCGCGCCAGAATGGGGTGGCCACGACCAATTGGTGGTTTTTCCGGAATTTCCCGATGAAGCGATTCCTGTTGTTCCTGCCTTTTCTGGCAGCCTGTTCCAATACACCGCAGATCCCGCAGATCACAAACTACCTCTCGCCCTATCGCATCGATGTGCGGCAGGGCAACTTCGTCACCCAGGAGATGGTGGCGCAGTTGAAGCCGGGCCTTACTCGCGACCAGGTGCGCTTCATTCTCGGCTCGCCGCTGGTGGCCGACATGTTCCACAATGACCGGTGGGACTACGTGTATCGCTTCCGGCACGGACGTGAAGAGGTTCAGCAGCGTACTATGACGGTGTTCTTTGTGGACAACAAACTGACGCGTGTGGCGGGCGATGTGGTGGCCGAGGATGGTTCAAAGGCCGCAGTGCCCAGGCCGGCCGCACAGTTGATCAACATTCCGGCGCTGCCCGCGCCGGAGGCACCCAATCAAGAGAAGAAGTAGGGCATGGAAAAGTTGCGCTATGCCATTGCCGGCAGTTCGGGACGCATGGGTCGCACCCTGATCGAGGCCCTGCAGCAGGACTCCGGCGGTACCCTGGCCGCGGCGCTCGAACACAGCAGCAGTCCGTTTCTCGGCAAGGATGCCGGCGAACTGGTCGGCGCCCCCTGCGGTGTCAGGATCACTGCCGATCTCGATGCCGCACTGGCGGTCGCGGACTGTCTGATCGACTTTACGCGGCCCGAAGGCACGCTGCAGCACCTGGCGGCCTGCCGCCGTCACCGCGTCAGTCTGGTGATCGGCACCACCGGTTTTTCGGCGCTGGGCAAGAAGGCCATCGAAGAGGCGGCGCAGAAGATTCCCATAGTGTTTGCGCCGAACATGGCGGTGGGCGTCAATGCGGTGTTTCGTGTGCTTGACATCGCCGCGCGCATCCTCAACCAGGGTTATGACGTCGAAGTGATCGAGGCGCACCATCGCCATAAAGTGGACGCTCCGTCCGGTACTGCCTTGCGCATGGGCGAAGTGGTGGCCGCTGCACTCGGCCGCGACTTGTCGGAGTGCGCCGTGCATGGCCGCGAAGGGCATACCGGCGAACGGCCGGCAACACAAATCGGCTTTTCTGCCATCCGCGGCGGCGATATCGTCGGCGACCATACGGTGCTGTTTGCCGGCGCCGGCGAGCGCATCGAGATCACCCACAAATCGGCCAGTCGCATGCCCTATGCGCTGGGGGCGCTGCGAGCCGGCCGTTTCCTCAACGGCCGCGATAGCGGGCTGTTCGATATGCAGGATGTATTGGGTCTGAAGTAGCTGCGGCATTGAATGGCGGCGACTTTCCCGTGTTGCGTGAGTTTGCGACGGACCGGCCGACAAGATATAATTCAACGGTTTGCCGGGCGCCATGTGAATCAAGCGGTGTCCGGTTCCGATTGCTGAATTGTCTTGTTCCGGGAGCCCCATCGTGCCTCACTTTCCGCCCGCCCTTCTTGCCCTGGCCGACGGAACGGTGTTTAGAGGCAAAGGTATCGGCGCCAGCGGCGGCAGCGTCGGCGAAGTGGTGTTCAATACCGCGCTGACCGGCTACCAGGAAATCCTGACTGATCCGTCCTATGCCCGGCAGATCGTCACCCTCACCTATCCCCACATCGGCAATTACGGCGTCAATCGCCAGGACTGCGAGTCCGGTCGCGTTCATGCGGCCGGCCTGGTGATCCGCGATCTGCCGCTGCTGGCCTCGAATTTTCGCAGCGAACAGACGCTTGATGCCTACCTGCGCGCCGAGAACGTGCTGGGACTGGCCGACATCGACACGCGCAAACTGACCCGCATCCTGCGCGAAAACGGCGCCCAGGCCGGCTGCCTCGTATCTGCCGACGCGGCCGGCGAACATCTCGATGCCGATGCGGCCGTGGCCGAGGCGCGCGCCTTTCCCGGCCTGGCTGGCATGGACCTGGCCCAGGTGGTCAGCGTGCAGCAAGCCTACTCGTGGCGTGAAGGCGAATGGAAGCTCGGTGCCGGATTTGCGCAACCCGACAACTTCCGTTTCAAGGTCGTCGCCTACGACTTCGGCGTCAAGCGCAACATCCTGCGCATGCTGGCCTCGCGCGGCTGCGATCTCACCGTCGTGCCGGCCAGGACGCCCTCGGCCGAGGTTCTGGCGATGAATCCCGACGGCATCTTCCTCTCCAATGGTCCCGGCGATCCGGAGCCCTGCGACTATGCGGTGGCGGCGATCCGCGAATTTCTCGAGCGGCGCCTGCCGGTCTTCGGCATCTGTCTCGGCCACCAACTGATGGCGCTGGCCGCCGGCGGCAAGACCCTGAAAATGAAGTTCGGCCATCATGGCGCCAACCATCCGGTCAAGGATATTGAAACCGGGCAGGTGCTGATCACCAGCCAGAATCACGGTTTTGCCGCTGATCCGGCGACTCTGCCGGCCAACGTCAAGGTGACCCACGTTTCGCTGTTCGATGGCAGCCTGCAGGGCATGGCCTGGACCGATCGGCCGGCTTTTTGCTTCCAGGGGCATCCGGAAGCCAGCCCGGGGCCGCATGACGTGGCCTATCTCTTTGACCGCTTCATCCACTCGATGGCGGCGAAATAGCCCATGGCCTACGGCATTACCGATCTCGCTACCTATGTGCTGGGCACGATTTTCATCGTGCTGCTGCCAGGGCCCAATTCGCTGTATGTGCTGGCGGTCGCTTCCCAGCGCGGAATTCGGGCCGGCTATCTCGGCGCCTGCGGCATCTTTACCGGTGATGCGATCCTGATGGTGCTGTCGGCGACCGGCGTGGCTTCGCTGCTGCAGGCCAGTCCCGCCCTGTTCATGGTGCTGAAGTACATCGGCGCGGCCTACCTGGCATGGCTGGGCGTCGGCCTGATGCGCGCCGCGTGGATGATGTGGCAACTGCGGGGGCAACCCGCCGCGGCGCAGTCGAAAGTCGACGCGACGCGGCCTTTCCATGCCGCGCTGGTGATCAGCCTGATGAATCCCAAGGCCATCATGTTCTTCGTCTCCTTCTTCATCCAGTTCGTTGACCCGGGCTACGCGTATCCCGCGCTGTCCTTCGTCATTCTCGGGTTGATATGCCAGATTATCAGCGGCCTGTACCTGTCGGTACTGATTCTGGGCGGCGCCCATCTGGCACAGCAGTTTCGCAGTCGCCGCCGGCTGGCGGCAGGCGCCACCGGCGGAGTCGGCGCAATGTTCATCGGATTTGGCGTCAGGCTCGCCGACTCGACCCTGAAATGACAGAAAAATACCAGGCAAACTCGCAATGCCCAAGCGTAACGACATACACAGCATCCTGATCATCGGCGCCGGCCCGATCATTATCGGCCAGGCCTGCGAGTTCGATTATTCCGGCGCCCAGGCCTGCAAGGCCCTGCGCGAAGAAGGCTATCGGGTGATCCTGGTCAACTCCAATCCGGCGACGATCATGACCGATCCGGAGATGGCCGACGTGACCTATATCGAGCCGATTACCTGGCGCGTGCTGGAAAACATCATCGCCAAGGAGCGGCCGGATGCCGTGCTGCCCACGATGGGCGGGCAGACCGCGCTGAACTGCGCACTCGACCTGGCCAAGCACGGCGTGCTGGAGAAATACGGCGTCGAGATGATCGGCGCTTCGCGCGAAGCCATCGACATGGCCGAGGACCGCGAGAAGTTCAAGCAGGCGATGACCCGCATCGGCCTCGGTTCCGCCCGCTCGGGCATCGCCCACAGCATGGAAGAGGCGCAGCAGGTGCAGGGCGCCATCGGTTTTCCGGCCATCATCCGGCCTTCCTTCACCATGGGTGGTTCCGGCGGCGGCATCGCTTACAACCAGGAAGAATTCGTCGAGATCTGCAAGCGCGGCCTGGAGGCCTCGCCGACCCGCGAACTCCTCATCGAGGAATCACTGCTCGGCTGGAAAGAGTATGAGATGGAGGTGGTGCGCGACCACAAGGACAACTGCATCATCATCTGTTCGATCGAGAATCTCGATCCGATGGGCGTGCATACCGGCGACTCGATCACCGTCGCCCCGGCGCAGACGCTGACCGACCGCGAATACCAGATCATGCGCAACGCCAGCATTGCCGTACTGCGCGAGATCGGGGTCGATACCGGCGGCTCCAATGTGCAGTTCGCCATCAACCCGAAGAATGGCGCGATGGTGGTGATCGAAATGAACCCGCGCGTCTCGCGCTCGTCGGCGCTGGCTTCGAAGGCGACCGGTTTCCCGATCGCCAAGATCGCCGCCAAGCTGGCGGTGGGCTTCACCCTCGACGAGCTGAAGAACGATATTACCGGCGGCGCCACGCCGGCTTCATTCGAGCCGTCGATCGACTATGTGGTGACCAAGGTGCCGCGCTTCGCCTTCGAGAAATTTCCGGCGGCCAATGACCGCCTGACGACGCAGATGAAGTCGGTCGGCGAAGTGATGGCGATCGGCCGCAGCTTCCAGGAGTCGATGCAGAAAGCCCTGCGCGGACTTGAAGTCAGCGTTTATGGCTTCGACGAAATCGAAGCCGACCGCGAAGAGATCAATCGCGAACTGGCCAGTCCCGGTCCGCAGCGCATCTGGTATGTCGCCCAGGCTTTCCGCGAAGGTTATACGTTGCAACAGGTGTTCGACCTGACCAAAATTGATCCGTGGTTCCTGGTGCAGATCGAAGACATCATCGCCACTGAAGGCTGGATGCGATCGCAGAATCTGGCTGACCTCGATGCCGTCACGCTGCGCAAGCTCAAGCGCAAAGGATTCTCGGATCGCCGCATCGGCACGATAGTCGGCGCTGGCGAGACGGCGGTGCGCGAACTGCGTCATGGCTTGAACATCCGTCCGGTGTACAAGCGCGTCGATACCTGCGCCGCGGAGTTCTCGACCTCGACCGCCTACATGTACTCGACCTATGAGGACGAATGCGAAGCGCGGCCGAGCGCGAAGAAGAAAATAATGGTGCTGGGCGGTGGCCCCAACCGGATCGGCCAGGGCATCGAGTTCGACTACTGCTGTGTGCATGCGGCGCTGGCCATGCGCGAGGATGGCTATGAGACCATCATGGTCAACTGCAACCCGGAGACGGTGTCCACCGACTACGACACCTCGGATCGCCTGTATTTCGAGCCGGTGACCCTGGAGGACATCCTTGAAATCGTCCATGTCGAGCAGCCGACCGGCGTCATCGTCCAGTTCGGCGGCCAGACGCCCCTGAAGCGGGCGCGCGAGCTGGAAGCCAACGGCGTGCCGATCATCGGCACCAGCCCCGACATGATCGACGCGGCAGAGGATCGCGAGCGTTTCCAGAAGCTGCTGCACGATCTGGGCCTGAAGCAACCGCCGAATCGTACGGCGCGCACCGAACCGGACGCGATTCGTCTGGCGGCCGAGATCGGCTACCCGCTGGTGGTGCGACCTTCCTATGTGCTCGGTGGCCGCGCCATGGAAATCGTCCATGAGCAGAAGGATCTGGAGCGCTACATGCGTGACGCGATCAAGGTCTCCTTCGATTCGCCGGTATTGCTCGACCGCTTCCTCAATGACGCCATCGAGGTCGATGTCGATGCCTTGTCCGATGGCGCGCAGGTGCTGATCGGCGGCATCATGGAGCACATCGAGCAGGCGGGAGTGCATTCAGGCGACTCGGCCTGTTCGCTGCCACCTTTTTCGCTGTCGCCGCAAATCCAGGACGAACTGCGGCGCCAGACCGAAATGATGGCGAAGGGTCTCAATGTCGTCGGCCTGATGAACGTGCAGTTCGCCATTCAAGGCATGGGCGCCGATGCGGTGGTGTATGTCCTGGAAGTCAATCCGCGCGCTTCGCGCACCGTTCCCTTCGTCTCCAAGGCCACCAGCCTGCCGCTGGCCAAGATTGCAGCGCGTTGCATGGCTGGGCGCAGCCTGGCTGAGCAGGGCATGACACGGGAAATCATTCCGCCCTATTTTTCGGTGAAGGAAGCGGTTTTCCCCTTCATCAAGTTTCCCGGCGTCGATACCATCCTCGGTCCCGAGATGAAATCCACCGGCGAGGTGATGGGCGTTGGCCGTACCTTCGGCGAAGCCTTCGTCAAGTCGCAACTCGCCGCCGGGACGAAACTGCCGAAATCCGGCAAGGTATTCATCAGCGTCAAACCCGGCGACAGGCCGAAAGCCGTTGATGTCGCGCGCGAGTTGCATGATCTCGGTTTTGCTCTGGTCGCCACGCGCGGCACGGGCGGCGCGATTGCCTCCGCCGGGATTCCTGTCGGCATAGTCAACAAGGTCACCGAAGGGCGGCCGCACATTGTTGATATGATCAAGAATGGCGAGATCGCGCTGATCGTCAATACGGTAGAGGAGAAGCGCACTGCAATCGCCGATTCGCGTTCGATTCGCACTTCTGCATTAAGCGCCAAGGTAACATTGTTTACCACCGTTGAAGGCGGTCGCGCTGCCTGCGCCGGCATGCGTCACGCCGGTCTTGAAACCTATTCCCTGCAGGCCTTGCACGCCGAACTTAAAGCATGAGCGGAAAATACCCCATCACCCTGCGCGGCGCTGAACTGCTGCGAAAAGAACTGCAGCGGCTGAAGACGGTCGATCGGCCGGCGGTGATCGCCGCGATTGCCGAGGCGCGTTCGCATGGCGACCTCTCGGAGAATGCCGAATACGACGCCGCCAAGGAACGTCAGGGCTTTCTCGAGGGCCGCCTCAAGGAAGTCGAGGGCAAGCTCGGCAATGCGCAGATTATCGATCCGGCGGCGCTGGATGCCGATGGCCGCGTGGTATTCGGCTCCACCGTCGAACTCGAAGACCAGGATAGCGGCGTAATCGTGACCTACCAGATCGTCGGCGATGACGAGGCGGACATCAAGGCCGCCATGATCTCGCTGAACTCTCCGGTGGCGCGCGCGCTGATCGGCAAGTTCGCCGGCGACGTCGCCGAAGTGCAGACACCCGGCGGGCGGCGCGAGTACGAAATACTCGACGTCAAGTACATCTGATATGAGGAGCTTGGCATCCGCGCTCTACAGTCTCGCGGTTGCCGTCTGGGTGGGAAGCCTGCTGGCTATCGGTTTCATCGCCGCGCCAGTGTTGTTCACCCAGCTTGCGGATCGCAGCGTGGCCGGCAGTCTGGCGGGTGGAATGTTCACCGTCACGGCCTGGATCGGACTTGCCTGCGGGGCATATCTGATCCTGTTTGTCTTGTTCGGCAAAGGCTTGCGGGCGATCCGGTCCGGCGTGTTCTGGATTGTGCTGCTCATGCTCGCCCTGACGGTGGCCGGTCATTTCGGCGTGCAGCCGATATTGACGCAATTACAGGCAGATGCCCTGCCGCGCCGCGTCATGGAAAGCGCCTTGCGCGATCGCTTTACTACCTGGCACGGCGTGTCGAGTGCGCTTTATCTGCTGCAATCCCTGCTCGGAATCGCGCTGGTGATCCTTCAGGAACGCGGCAAAGGCCGATAGTTTCAGCGTTTGCGGTTGCGTGCTTCGGTGCGCGCGGCGGCCTGTTTCTTGGTGACTGGTGCAGCGTTTCGCCGTCTCGCCGGCGCCGACTCCTGTACGGCCGCATCCTTGGGATTCTCGCGCCAGAGCACCAGCAGGTTGCCGATGTGCTGCACCGAGGCGCACCTGAGCGCAGTGCAGATTTCCGTGAACAAGGCGTCGCGAACATCCCGTTCGATGCCGTAAAGTCGCAGTTTGATCAGTTCGTGGGCCGTGAGGCAACGGTCGATCTCTGCCAGAACAGAAGGCGTCAGGCCTTTCTGGCTGATGGAAACGACAGGATTCAGATGATGCGCGGCGGCCTTCAGGGCGCGGCGCTGGATGGGGCTCATTTGGGCAATATTTTCAGTCATGGCGGAATTGTAACGTGAGCGGGAAGATCGAGAGCAAGGTCAAGAAGAACAAGACCACCAAGGCGTGGATCACCGAGCACGTCAATGATGCCTACGTGCAGCGCGCCAGGGCGGAGGGTTGGCGTTCCCGCGCCGCCTTCAAGCTGAAGGAAATAGACGACAAGGACAAGCTGCTCAAACCGGGCATGACCGTGGTCGACCTCGGCTCCGCGCCCGGCAGCTGGTCGCAGGTTGCCGCCCGGCGTGTAACACCCGGCGGGCGGCTGATCGCACTCGATCTGCTGCCGATGGATCCCGTGCATGGCGTCAAGTTCATACAGGGCGATTTCCACGATGACGCCGTTCTTCAGACGCTGGTCGATGCCCTCGATGGTCGTCAGGTGGACCTTGTATTGTCGGACATGGCCCCCAATATGTCGGGTATTGGCATGGTTGATCAGGCCCGCGTGATGGTTCTGGCTGAACTGACTCTGGAGTTCTGCGCGCTGCATCTGAAAGCCGGAGGCGACCTGCTGGTCAAGGTCTTTCAGGGCGATGGCTTCATGGAACTGCGCCGCGCCTTGCAGCAACAGTTTCAGACCTTGCAGATGAGAAAGCCTGCCGCCTCGCGCAATCGCAGTGCCGAGATTTACCTGCTGGCGCGGGGCAAACGGGCCTAAGTGGTTGCCGGTGCGGTTTGCAGGGTATGGCAATCAGCACTAGAATGACCTGATATGTGATCCCGCCCCAGGGAAAGAGAGGCTTCACCTTGAATAATATGTTCAAAAATATGGCGATCTGGCTGGTGATCGGTATTGTCCTGATGACGGTGTTCAATCAGTTCAATACCCGCCAGACTGCCCTGATCGGATCGCTTGAGTACTCCCAGTTCCTCGAAGAGGTGAAGCAGGGCCGCGTCACCAAGGTAGTGATTCAGGGCCGCACGCTGGAAGCCACCACGACAGAAGGCAAGAAGATAACCACCTACGCACCACCCGACTTGTGGATGGTGTCCGACCTGTTGAAGAACAACGTCAAGGTGGTGGCCAAGCCCGAGGAAGAACAGTCTTTCCTGACCAGCATTTTCGTCTCGTGGTTCCCCATGTTGCTGCTGATCGGCGTCTGGGTATTCTTCATGCGCCAGATGCAGGGTGGCGGCAAGGGCGGGGCTTTCTCTTTCGGCAAGAGCCGGGCGCGGATGATGGATGAATCATCCAACACCATCACGTTTGCCGATGTAGCCGGTTGCGACGAAGCCAAGGAAGAAGTCTACGAAATGGTCGACTTCCTGCGCGATCCGTCGAAGTTCCAGAAACTGGGTGGCCGCATTCCTCGCGGCGTGCTGCTGGTCGGCGCCCCCGGTACCGGCAAGACGCTGCTGGCCAAGGCGATTGCGGGCGAGGCCAAGGTGCCCTTCTTCTCGATTTCCGGTTCCGACTTCGTCGAAATGTTCGTCGGCGTCGGCGCGGCGCGCGTGCGCGACATGTTCGATCAGGCCAAAAAGGCGTCGCCGTGCATCATCTTCATCGACGAACTCGACGCCGTCGGCCGCCAGCGCGGCGCCGGCCTCGGCGGCGGCAACGACGAACGCGAACAGACCCTGAACCAGATGCTGGTCGAGATGGACGGATTCGAGCCCTCGGTGGGCGTGATCGTGGTGGCCGCGACGAACCGTCCCGACGTGCTCGATCCGGCGCTGTTGCGCCCCGGTCGCTTCGACCGCCAGGTCGTGGTACCGCTGCCGGACATTCGCGGCCGCGAGCAGATTCTCAAGGTGCATATGCGCAAGGTGCCGGTGGCGCCGGACATCGACGCGTCGATTCTGGCCCGTGGCTGCCCCGGGTTCTCCGGCGCCGATCTGGCCAACCTGGTCAATGAAGCAGCGCTGTTTGCCGCGCGCAGCAGCAAGCGCCTGGTGGACATGGAAGACTTCGAGCGTGCCAAGGACAAGATCATGATGGGCGCCGAGCGCCGTTCGATGGTCATGCCCGAAGAGGAACGCCGGAACACGGCGTACCACGAATCCGGCCATGCGGTGGTGGCCAAACTGCTGCCCAAGACCGATCCGGTGCACAAGGTGACGGTCATTCCGCGCGGTCGTGCCCTGGGGCTGACCATGCAGTTGCCCGACCAGGAACGTTACAGCCAGGATCGCGAACGCTTGCTCAGCACTATTTGCGTTTTGTTCGGTGGCCGTATTGCCGAAGAGCTGTTCATGCAGCAGATGACGACCGGTGCCTCCAACGACTTCCAGCGCGCCACCGATCTCGCCCGGCGCATGGTGACGCAATGGGGCATGTCCGACAGCCTGGGGACGATGGTGTACGGTGAAGAGGAGGGCGAAGTTTTCCTTGGTCGTTCCGTCACCACGCACAAGAACATGTCCGAAGCGACGATGCAGAAGGTGGATGTCGAGATTCGCCGCCTGCTCGACGAACAGTACGCGCGCGCGCGCCGCCTGCTGGAAGACAACCGCGACAAGGTCGAAGCGATGACCGCGGCCCTGCTTGAGTTGGAAACCATCGATGCCGACCAGATCAACGACATCATGGCAGGTCTGCCGCCGCGTCCGCCCAAACCTTCCAGTGCGCCACCGGCACCCAGGGTCGACAGTACGCCGGGCGCCGAGCCGACAGCGCCGGCGCCGGCCTGATTGCCGGCAACGCTCAGATGGGCCGCCGAAGCCTTGCCGATTCGGCGGCCCGCTTTTTTTCATGACGCAGAATTTTCACTGCGGTCGCTTTGTCCTTGATGCCGGGCCTCCACTCATCATGGGCATCGTCAACCTGTCCGACGATTCCTTTTCCGGCGACGGCCTGCATGGCAATACCGATCTGGCTGTCGCGCAAGGCAGGCGGATGATCGACGAAGGTGCACATATTCTCGACCTCGGTGCCGAGTCCTCGCGGCCGGGGGCGGAACCGGTGCCAGTACAGCAGGAGATCGATCGCCTGGCGCCGGTGATCGAAGGTTTGCGCGACTGTGGCGCGCCGCTGTCGATCGATACCGCCAAACCGGAGGTGATGCGCTTCGCACTGGCGGCCGGCGTCGACATGATCAACGACATCCATGCGCTGCGCGCGCCAGGCGCGCTGGAATTGGTCGCTGCCAGCCGGGCCGCGGTGTGCCTGATGCACATGCAGGGCGATCCGGGCACCATGCAGGACGATCCCCGCTACGCCGACGTTGTCGTCGAGGTGGCCGAATTTCTCGCCGAGCGTGTTGCGGCGGCCGAAGCGGTGGGTATCGCCTTGAACCGGATTGCAGTCGATCCGGGTTTCGGTTTTGGCAAGACACTGGAGCACAACATTGAACTGCTGCGCCGTCTTGGTGAACTCGTGGTACCGGGGCTGCCGTTGCTGGTGGGCCTTTCGCGCAAATCTGTGCTTGGCCTGCTTACCGGCCGTGCGGCGCACGAACGGATCCATGCCGGAGTCGCGGCAAATGTGCTGGCGGTCCTGCGCGGCGCGCGCATTGTGCGCGTACATGACGTCGCCGCCACGCGCGATGCGCTGGCGGTCTTGCAAGCTGTGGAGGACTATTGAATGCGACGCAAGTATTTCGGCACTGACGGGGTCCGTGGCCGCGTCGGGCTGGCGCCGATCACGCCCGAGTTCATCATGCGCCTGGGATTTGCTGCTGGGTCCGCACTGGTGGCTCGCGACGGATTGCCGGCCAACGAGCGTCCGGCGGTACTGATCGGCAAGGACACCCGCATTTCGGGCTACATGCTGGAAGCCGCACTGGAGGCCGGATTTTCCGCGGCGGGAGTCGATGTGATGCTCTGCGGTCCGATGCCGACACCGGCCGTTGCCTACCTCACCCGTGCCTTGCGCCTGCAGGCCGGCGTGGTGATTTCCGCCTCGCACAATCCCTACGACGACAACGGTATCAAGTTCTTTTCGGCGCAGGGCGCCAAGCTGCCTGACGAGGTGGAGTGCGACATCGAGGCGCGGCTCGAGCAGCCGATGACTTGCATGGCATCGGCCGGGCTCGGTCGCGCGCGCCGCGTCGATGACGCCGCCGGCCGCTACATCGAATTCTGCAAGAGTACCTTCCCCAACGATCTCGACCTGCGCGGCCTCAAGATCGTGGTGGACAGCGCCCACGGCGCCGCCTATCACGTTGCACCCAGCGTCTTCCACGAACTCGGCGCGGAGATAGTCGGCGTTGGCGACACGCCGAATGGCTTGAACATCAACCAGGACGTGGGCGCCACGGCGCCGGAAACACTGCGTCGGACCGTGCTGGAAACCCGCGCCGACTGCGGAATCGCGCTCGACGGCGATGGCGACCGCTTGGTCATGGTCGATGCGGCAGGCACGCTCTACGATGGCGATCAACTGCTCTACGTCATCGCCCGCCATCGTGCGCGCAATCAGCCGGTGCCCGGCGTCGCCGGCACGCTGATGAGCAACCTCGGGTTTGAACACGCCCTGGCGAGATTGGGAATTGCCTGCGGCCGCGCCAAAGTGGGTGACCGCCATGTACTGGCGATGATGCAGCAGAAGGGCTGGCTGCTGGGTGGCGAGAATTCCGGGCACATCATCTGCCTCGACCGCCACACGACGGGTGACGGCGTCATCGCCGCGCTGCAGGTATTGGCCGCGCTGCGCGCGACTGGCGAAACCTTGGCTGCGGCCTGTGTCGACCTGAAACTGTATCCACAGAAGCTGATCAACGTGCGCATGCCTGCCGGTTTTGAGTGGGCCACCGACCCCGGCATCCGGTCGGCGGTGAAAATTGCGGAGCAGACGCTCGATGGCGGCGGGCGGGTGTTGCTGCGCCCTTCAGGCACCGAGCCGTTGTTGCGGGTTATGGTGGAGGGGCGCGAAGCCGCTTTGGTGTTCGGCCAGGCGGAGGCCATCGCCGCAGCAGTGCGTCAGGCCTTTGGCGAGTAGCCGCAAGCAAGCGTTGGGGCTTCGCTCAAGAAATGCTGCAAGCTGTCCCGGCAAATGAGTCGCCGCAGGCGCCCCTATTTCTCCGCAGTCGCGGTTTCGGGCCGGTACGCCGCCGCGGCGATCTCGTGCGCCAGCGGTCGTGCGACCCGGAGCATGACGTTGAAAAGTTCCTGGGCGATCAGTTCGCGCAGTGGAACCAGCATTCCAGGCAGGCGCACCGAGCGGCTCAGTGATCGGGTCTCTTCGGCGTAGAGCCGGAACAGTTCGTTCAGCAACAGGCCGAATTCGTCACGCGAGAATGTTGCCTGCATGGCACCACGCAAGCGATGGTCGCCATCGCGTGGCGCCAGCACTCTAAGTGCGGCATCGTAGAGTAGTTTCATGCGCCGGGTGCGGATTGGCGTGATCTCGTCGTAGCGAATCACGATTCCTACCGGGAATCTGCCGACGCGGGCGAGAAACGTCCGGTCTATTTCCTTGGAGGCATGCAACAGTTGTGGCAGGACATCGGGCCAGGCCGAAGGGCGGTCAGCGGTCATTTCGCAGGCGCGGACGATCACCAGCGCGTCCTTTCGCACTTCTTTGCTGACGTTGAGCGCCAGGACCGGTTCCAGATGGGGCAAGGCGAGGCGCAGAGGCAGCGCGGCGCGTAGCGCCGTGGTGGTGCGCCGGCTGAAAACATGGAGAATCCGACCGTTGAGCCTGGCGAGTGAGTGCGCCCGTTTCACGTCGCGTAGGCCGTGGCCAGGAATTCAGGCTTTAACTGGTTTTACTGCCCGGTGAAAGCCAAGCATGCCGTGAAACACCGTATCTACCTTCACCTCGACATAGCCCAGTTCGCGCAGCACGATGGACAACTCTTCGGCGGTGTAGAACAGTTCCAGCGCGTCGAGGAAATATTGCTTCGCCTTGACCGCCGCTGGCCCGCTACCGACTATCAAGCCTGTCAACTTAAGGCAACCCCGCAGATAGGTGTAATAGAGGTTTTTGACGATAACATTGCGCGGGCGCAGCATGTCGGAGTGGTGAAAATGCCCGCCAGGCTTGAGCACGCGCAGGATCTCCGTGAACACCTCGCGGACTCGCAGGTGGCGCGAGGCGAACTGCAGCGTGACGACATCGAAATGATTGTCGGGGAAGGGCAGTCTGTGTACATCACCGATGGTGCTCTTTATCTGGAATCCCTGCGCAGCGGCGCGCTGCTGGCCGACGGTTTGCATCGCTACACTGCGATCCATTGCATGCACGTCGAGGGTCGGCTCGCGCTTGAGCAGGGCAATGCCGATGGCATTGGTGCCGGCGCAGACGTCGAGCACCTTTTGCTTCGGTTGCAGGTCCACCAATTGCATGAAGCGCCTGAGAAAGTTGCCGAACTGCCCCAGGGCGGCGATATTGTTGGCGCGGTCGTAGTAAGGGGCAACGTCGGCAAAGACATCGTTCAGATCGTTGCTCCAGACATCGCTGAAACGTTCTTCGCGTACTGCCTCGCGTGAGGCCAGTGGGGGTGGTGCCATTGTTGTTCTTTCCTCCGACGGGATCGGTCGCTTTGGTCAGACGATTGCTAGATTCGCAGCAGGTACACTGCGGACAATAGACTGCCCACGATCGCTCCAATATACAGGACTGTCGCTACCAGCGTATCCGCGCGCAGGCCGAAATCGAAGCAGGTGCAGCGCAGGCGATGCGCCGAACTCCAGAGCGACAGGGCAATCACGCCAAAAATGATGAGTTTGCCGAGGCCACCCCCGGCGAAGGCGTGCATCTTTTCATAGCCTAGGCCGGGCGGGATATGGCCCAGCGCCGCCATGAAGGTGAGGACGACGATCACCGGAATGAAGAACGCGATGACCGTGCCGCCGGCGGCGAACGGGAACCAGACGACCGGTTTGTTTGACTTGGCCATGGTCAGAACACTCCTGCAAGGTAAAGGATGACAAAAGAGAGCACCACCCAGACCACATAGTGCGCGCCGGAGATCACGTTGGGTTGCACGAAGTCCTCGCCGATCTGGATCGGCATGGCCTTGTGCGTAGCGCCGAACCAGGTTGCGGCGTGATAGACCGAAGCGGCCAGCGCCAGCAGGTGAAACACGATCGAATCGGCGCTTCTCAGTCCCAGCAGGAAGGCTTCCCAGGCGGCTGGTCCGGAGGAAAGGCGTTGCAGGCCTACCACCAGCAGTACGCAGTAGGCGGCGACAAAGATACAAGTGATTTCGCGCGACATGTAGCGCAAGTACAGCGGATGACGAAAATACCAGGAGGTCGGTGGAACCTCGCGAACTAAAGGCCTGCGGCTCATTTCTTCCCTCCCGGAATCAGGTGTTCGACGATCCAGTCGATCGAACTGGTTATCTTCATCTGCTGCAGCGCGCTGGCCGGGTCGACATGAGCCGGACAGGCTTCGGAGCAAGCGCCAACGAAGGTGCATTCCCAGACGCCTTCGTGCGTGGCGACCACTTCCTGGCGCTCCATGCGCCCCCCGTCGCGCGAATCCTGGTTGTAGCGGTGCGCCATGGTCAGGGCCGCCGGGCCGATGAAACTCGGCGACAGACCATATTCAGGGCAGGCGGCGTAGCACAACATGCAGTTGATGCACATCGAATACTGGCGGAACTTCATGAGTTGCGCCGGCGTCTGCTTGTACTCGCCTTCGCTGATCGGTTTCTTCTCTTTCGGGATGATGTAGGGCTTGACGCGCTTGAGCTTTTCCATGAAATCGTCTGGCGCGGTCACCAGATCGCGTTCGATGGGGAAATGGGCCAGCGGCTCGACCCGGATCACACCCTCGTAATCGCGCAGGAAAGTATGGCACGACAGTTTCGGTTCGCCATTGATCATCATGCCGCAACTGCCGCACACGGCCATATGACAGGACCAGCGGAAATTGAGGGTTGGGTCGATGTCGGCCTTGACCTTGTTCAGGGCATCCAGCACTACCCATTCTTCGTAGCAGGTCACTTCATAGCGCTGGAAGTGGGCTTCGGTGTCCGTGTCCGGGTTGTAACGGAGCACTTCCAGTTGGACAAGGCGCTCTTTCATTTGCGTCATTTGTGGTCTCCCGAGTAATCGCGCACGCCGGGCGGCGATTTGGTGATCACCACGTCAAGATAGTCAACCCGCGGAACATCCAGACCCTGATGATGAACCATGGTGTGGCACAGGAATTTCTTGTCGTCGCGCTCGACGTAATCGAGACGCTGGTGCGATCCGCGCGATTCCTTGCGAGCCAGGGCGCCTACGGTAACTGCCTCGGCGCAATCGAGCATGGAACCGAGTTCGAGCGCCTGAAATAGATCGGTGTTGAAGACGCTGGTCTTGTCGGTGAGGATCACGCGCCGGTAGCGCTGGCGCAACTCGTGGATCTTGCTGACCCCTTCCTGCAGGCCTTCTTCAGTGCGGTAGATGCCGACGTTCTTCTCCATCGTATCCATCATTTCCTTGCGCAGGCCGGACATCGACTCGGTGCCGTCAGTGCGCGAGAACAGTTCGCCGATGCGCACCTGGGTCTCCTCGGCGCGAGCATTCAGTGCTGCCGTGTTGGCGGCCGGCAGGCCCTGGATATGTTCGATGGCAGAAAGGGCGGCGCGGCGACCGAACACCAGCAATTCGATCAGCGAATTGGACCCCAGTCGATTGGCGCCATTCAGGCTGACGCAGGCGCACTCGCCGGCGGCGAACAGCCCGGGCAGAGGCGTCGCGGCCTTTGTGTTGGTTGAGATGCCGCCCATCATGTAGTGCACCACGGGGCGGATCGGCACCGGGTCCTTGACGATATCCACCTGAAGGTAGCTCGCGCACAACTCGCGCACCAGGGGCAGGCGCTCGTTGATCGTCTTTTCGCCGAGGTGGCGCATGTCGAGCAGCACGCAATCGCCCCATTGGGTCGACACTGCATTGCCTTTTTGGATCTCGTGCCAGATGGACTGGCTGACGCGGTCGCGCGGGCCGAGTTCCATGGTCTTGAGCTGCGGTTTTCCGACAGGCGTCTCGGGACCCATGCCGTAGTCCTGCAGGAAGCGGCGGCCGTTCTTGTTGACCAGGATGCCGCCTTCGCCGCGGCAGGCTTCGGTCAGCAGGCTGCCCGTGTTGGGCAGGCCGGTCGGGTGGTACTGGACGAACTCCATGTCTTTCAACGGCGCTCCGGCGCGGTAGGCCATGGCCATGCCGTCGCCGGTTTTGATGGCGCCGTTGGTGGAGAAGGGGAACATGCGACCGGCGCCACCGCCGGCGATGATGACCGCCTTGGCGTGAAACTGACGCAACTGGCCGCTGCGCATTTCCATGGCGGTCACACCTTGGCAGCGACCGTCATCGACCAGCAGGTCAAGCGCATAGTACTCGTCATAGCGGGTGATCGACGGAAACTGCAACGAGGTCTGGAACAGGGTGTGCAGGATGTGAAAGCCCGACTTGTCGGCGGCGAACCAGGTGCGTTTCTTCTTCATGCCGCCAAAAGGCCTTACTGCTACCGAGCCATCGGCTTCGCGGTTCCACGGGCAGCCCCAATGCTCAAGTTGCAACAATTCCTTGGGGGCTTCATGCACAAAGTACTCGACGCAGTCCTGGTCGGACAGCCAGTCGCCACCGCCCACGGTATCGTCGAAATGGAGATCGAAGCTGTCATCCGGTTTGATCACGCCGGCGGCTCCTCCCTCGGCCGCGCAGGTGTGGCTGCGCATCGGATATACCTTGGAAATCAGCGCAATGCGTAGATTGGGATCAGTTTCAGCCAGGGCGATGGCGGCACGCAAACCCGCTCCTCCGGCACCTATGATTGCAACATCAGTCGATATCGTGTCCATTAAGCCCGTCCATGAGGTTATAACTTGGTCTAGGGCCGGCATTGTCGACGTTTTTCGAGGTTTCTTGTTGATTTTTGTCAAATGTTGGAGCGAGACATGAAACTCGTTGCGTCGGGCCGGCTCTGCGGATACTCCTGAGTCTTGCAAGCGGTCTTCGGTCTGGTGTTCGACGGGCGCAGCCGCTATAATCGCGGGCTTCTCGTAGCCGCATCTGTGTCCCCATGCGCACCAAACTTGTTGCCGGAAACTGGAAAATGCATGGCAGTCTCGCCACTAACCTGGGGCTGCTGCATGCCGTGCGGGATGGTGCCCGTGACGGTGCCGAGGTCGCCTTGTGCGTCCCCTACCCATATCTTGCGCAAGCGCGCGCGGTGCTTGACGGCAGTGGCGTCGCCTGGGGTGCGCAGGATGTCTCCGAGCATGAGCAGGGAGCCTGGACGGGAGAAGTGAGTGGCGCGATGCTGGCGGATTTTGATTGCCGCTATGTCCTGGTAGGCCATTCCGAGCGCCGTTCCTTCTTTGGCGACACTGACGCAGTGGTCGCGGCCAAATTTGTGGCAGCACTCAAGGCCGGGCTGACCCCCGTGCTGTGTGTAGGCGAAACGCTGGCCGAACGTGAGGCGGGCAATACCGGCAAGGTAGTCACGCGCCAGATTGATGCCGTGCTTGCCGATGCCGGTATCGAAGCCTTTGCTCGTTCACTACTGGCCTATGAGCCAGTATGGGCGATCGGTACCGGTCGCACCGCATCACCGGTGCAGGCGCAGGAGGTTCATGCGCTGATTCGTACGCGGCTTGGGCGTGACAGCGCCGATATCGCTGCCGGATTGCGCATACTTTATGGTGGCAGTGTCAAGGCGAACAACGCGGCTGAGCTTTTCGGGCAGCCCGACATTGATGGCGGACTCATTGGCGGCGCTTCACTGGTGGCAGCGGATTTTCTCGCTATCTGTGCCGCTGCCTGAACATTATTTGAAGAGGTTCTCATGGATTTATTGCATACCGTGATTCTGACCGTACATATCATCGCCGGTATCAGTGTTATCGGCTTCGTGCTGCTCCAGCATGGCAAGGGCGCCGACATGGGCGCGGCGTTCGGCAGCGGCGCCTCAGGTAGTCTGTTCGGGGCCACCGGTTCCGCCAATTTTTTGTCGCGCGTTACGGCAGTACTTGCGGCGATATTTTTTCTTACCAGCCTGGGACTTTCCTATATCGCCACATCACGCCCGGCGGTATCAGGCAGCGTGATGGATTCGGCTCCCGCACAGAACGCACCAGCTGTGCCGGCGCAGCCGCCGGCAATGCCCGATTCCAAGACCAAGGACATTCCGAAGTAATTCAGTCAAGCTTTGTTTGATAGATTTTTTTGTTGCGGCGCACGAACGAGTGAATTGCTTGATATATAATTCGCGCCACTCGCGCAGCAGCGCAAAGCCGACGTGGTGAAATTGGTAGACACGCTATCTTGAGGGGGTAGTGGCGAAAGCTGTGTGAGTTCGAGTCTCACCGTCGGCACCAAAGGATTTGGCAATAGGCAACACAGAAAATTGTAGTTGAGCGCCGGTTGTCTTGCATTAAGTTAGCGGATCGACCGGTCGGCAATAACGAGTGAAGTGGCTTGCCACAAAATGCTGGATAATTACTTCCCGATCCTCGTTTTCGTTTTAGTTGGCCTCGTATTCGGGTGCGTGCCCATCCTGCTCGGTTGGTTGATCGCGCCCAATCGCCCGAATAGCGAGAAACTTTCTGCGTTCGAGTGCGGCTTCGCTCCTTTCGAAGATGCGCGCATGAAGTTCGACGTGCGCTACTACCTGATTGCCATTCTCTTCATCCTGTTCGACCTCGAAATCGCTTTCCTTTTCCCCTGGGCGGCGATTTTCAAGGAAATCGTCAATACCGAGGCGGTGAAGGTATTTGGTTTCGTCGAGATGTTCGTGTTTATCGGTATCCTCGTCGTTGGCTACGTCTATGCGTGGGCCAAAGGGGCGCTGGATTGGGAATGAGCATGATCACGGACGCCAGCGCATGAGCATCGAAGGCATACTGCAAGAAGGCTTCGTCACCACGTCGCTGGACAAGATAATCAACTGGACGCGTACCGGTTCGATGTGGCCGATGACCTTTGGTCTGGCCTGTTGCGCCATCGAGATGATTCACACGGGATGCTCTCGGTACGACCTTGATCGATTCGGTATCGTCTTTCGGCCGAGTCCGCGCCAGTCCGACGTCATGATCGTCGCCGGTACGCTGACCAACAAGATGGCGCCGGCCTTGCGCAAGGTGTATGACCAGATGGCCGAACCGCGCTGGGTGCTGTCGATGGGTTCCTGCGCCAATGGTGGCGGCTATTACCACTACTCGTATTCGGTGGTGCGTGGCGTCGATCGCATCGTGCCCGTCGATGTCTATGTGCCGGGCTGTCCGCCGACCGCCGAGGCGCTGCTGTACGGCCTGATCCAGTTGCAGAGCAAGATCCGGCGCACCACCACCATTGCCCGCTGACCCTGACGAACTTATCCCATGAGCGCAAAACTGGACCGCCTTATACGCCAACTGAAGGAAAGCTTCGGTGAACGTATCGGCGAACCGGTACTGGCGTTCGGTCAGGTCACCATCGTGGTTCCGACCGGGAACTATCTCGACGTGGTGCGTCAGTTGCGTGACGATCCCGCCTTGCGCTTCGAGCAACTGATGGACCTCGGCGGTATCGATTATTCCGAATTCACAGGCTACAGCGGCAAGCGCTATGCGGCCGTCAGCCAGTTGCTGTCGATCACCCACAACTGGCGTTTGACAGTGAAGGTTTTCGCCGAGGATGACGAGTTTCCCGTGGTCGCTTCGGTGATGGATATCTGGAACAGCGCCAACTGGTACGAGCGCGAGGCCTTCGATCTGTTCGGCATACATTTCGAGGGTCATGTCGACCTGCGCCGCCTCCTGACTGACTATGGTTTTGTCGGCCATCCCTACCGCAAGGACTTCCCGCTTTCCGGTTATGTCGAGATGCGTTATGACCCCGAGCAGAAGAGAGTGATCTATCAGCCGATTACGATCGAGCCGCGTGAAGTTACGCCGCGCATCGTCCGCGAAGATGGTTACGGAAAAGGCGGCGGCCGTGCCTGACGTCAAGAATTACACCATCAATTTCGGGCCGCAGCATCCGGCAGCTCATGGCGTATTGCGCCTGGTGCTGGAACTGGATGGCGAGGTCATCGTACGCGCCGATCCGCACATCGGCCTGCTGCATCGCGGCACCGAGAAACTGGCGGAATCGCGCACCTGGTTGCAGACCTTGCCGTTTCTGGATCGTCTTGATTACACGTCCATGATACCCAGCGAGCATGCCTACTGCCTGGCGGTGGAGAGGTTGCTGGGTGTCGAGGTGCCGATCAGGGCCCAGTACATAAGGGTCATGATCGACGAGATGGCGCGGATTCTGAACCATCTGCTGAGTATCGGCACCCACGCGCTGGATATCGGTGCCATGACCATGGTGCTCTATACCTTCCGCGAGCGTGAGGATATCTTCGACGTGCTTGAGGCGCTCACTGGCATACGGATGCACGGCGCCTACTATCGGCCCGGCGGCGTCTACCGCGATCTGCCGGACCAGATGCCGAAGTACAAGGAAAACAAATTCAAGAACGCGCAGACTGTGAAGGAACTGAACGAGGCCCGTAGCGGTTCACTGCTCGATTTCCTCGAAGACTTCACCAACCGTTTCCCGGTGTATGTGAGTGAGTACCATACTCTGCTGACGGACAACCGGATCTGGAAGCAGCGCACCGTCGGCATCGGCGTTATCAGCCCGGAGCGGGCATTGCAGAAGGGTTTCAGCGGACCGATGCTGCGCGGTTCGGGCATCGAGTGGGATCTGCGCAAGAAGCAGCCCTATGAAGTTTATGATCGTATGGACTTCGATATTCCGGTAGGCGTGAATGGCGACTGCTATGACCGCTATCTGGTGCGCATGGAAGAAATGCTCCAGGCCAACCGCATCATCAAGCAGTGCATCGAGTGGCTGCGCAAGAATCCAGGCCCGGTCATCACTGATGATCACAAGGTGGCACCGCCGTCGCGGGAAAAGATGAAGGGCAGCATGGAAGAGTTGATTCACCATTTCAAGCTGTTTTCCGAAGGCATGCACGTGCCGGCCGGTGAAGCCTATGCCGCGATTGAGCATCCCAAGGGCGAGATGGCCGTCTGGGCGGTGTCGGACGGTGCCAACAAACCTTACCGGATTAGATTGCACACTGCGGGAATTCCGCATTTGGCGGGCGTCGATGAGCTGGTCAGAGGCCACATGCTGGCCGACGCGACCGCCGTTATCGGCACCATCGATCTGGTGCTTGGGGACGTTGACCGATAGACCGCCGCATGAATAAACAATACGACATGCTAAGCCCCGAGGCGCTCGGAAAAATTGACCGGGAAGTGGCGAAATATCCGGCTGACCAGAAACAGTCCGCGGTAATGGCGGCGCTGGTGATTGCCCAGGACGAAAAGGGCTGGCTGCCCAAGGAAACCATCGCGGTCGTCGCCGGCTATCTCGGCATGCCACCGATGGCTGCCTACGAAGTCGCGAGTTTTTACAACATGTACGACCTGCATCCGGTCGGCAAGTACAAGCTGACGGTGTGCACCAATCTGCCCTGCGCCTTGTCGGGCGGAGTTCATGCCGCGGACTACGTCAAGGAAAAGCTCGGTATCGATTTCAACGAGACCACCCCGGACGGCAAGTTCACCTTGAAGGAAGGCGAGTGCATGGGTGCCTGCGGCGATGCCCCGGTGCTGCTGGTGAACAACAAGCGCATGTGCAGTTTCATGCTGCCTGAAGCGATCGACAAGTTGTTGGCGGAGTGCAAATAAGATGGCTCTGATCGACACCATCAATCCCCTGCTCACTACCGGTTGGTCGAAAGGCGACGCCGGTTGGAGTCTCAAGGACTACGAGGCGCGCGGCGGTTACGCCCAGCTGAAGCGGATTTTGTCCAGCAAGATGTCCCAGGATGAAGTGATTGCAGAGGTCAAGAAATCGGCGTTGCGCGGTCGCGGTGGCGCCGGTTTCCCTGCCGGCCTCAAGTGGAGTTTCATGCCCAAGGCCGCGCCGGAGAAGTATGTTGTCTGCAACACCGACGAGGGCGAGCCTGGCACCTTCAAGGATCGCGACCTGCTGCGCTATGACCCGCACTCGACCATCGAGGGCATGATCATCGCCGCCTATGCGGTGGGTGCGAAACGTGGTTACAACTATATTCATGGCGAAATCTTCGACATCTATCAGCGGTTCGAAGAAGCGCTAGACCAGGCGCGCGCCGCGGGCTATCTGGGTGAGCGGATTCTTGGTTCGGATTTCAGCTTCGACCTGTTTGCGCACCATGGCTGGGGCGCCTATATCTGCGGCGAGGAGACCGGACTGCTCGAGTCGATCGAGGGCAAGAAGGGCCAACCGCGCTACAAGCCGCCCTTCCCGGCGAACTTCGGCCTGTACGGCAAGCCGACGACGATCAACAACACCGAGACCTTTGCCGCGATCCCCTTCATCATGGGCATGGGCGGCGAGGCTTACCTCAATCTCGGCAAGCCCAACAACGGCGGTACCAAGCTGTTCTCGGTCTCCGGCCATGTCAACCGTCCGGGCAACTACGAGGTTCCCATGGGTACGCCCTTCGCCAAACTGCTGGAAATGGCCGGTGGCATGCGCGGCGGACGCAAGCTCAAGGCGGTGATCCCGGGCGGATCTTCGGCCCCAGTGCTACCCGCTGAGGTGATGATGGACTGCACCATGGATTACGACTCCATCGCCAAGGCCGGCTCCATGCTCGGCTCAGGTGCGGTTATCGTGATGGACGAGACGGTGTGCATGGTCAAGGCGCTGGAGCGTCTGTCCTACTTCTACTTCGAGGAATCCTGCGGTCAGTGCACGCCTTGTCGCGAGGGTAGCGGCTGGCTGTATCGCGTCGTGCATCGCATCGAACACGGCGAAGGCCGTCCGGAAGACCTTGATTTGCTGAATCGCGTCACCGACAACATGATGGGCAAGACCATTTGCGCGCTGGCCGATGCCGCGGCTTTCCCGGTTCGCAGTTTCATCAAGCATTTCAAGAGCGAGTTCGAATATCACATCGAGCACAAGAAGTGCCTCGTCAGTCCAGAAGTGCAGCGCGCGGGCAGCGGCTTCTTCAAGGCAGGGGCAGCGTAATGGTCGAAATCGAGATCGACGGCAGGAGCCTGCAGGTCGACGACGGCAGCACCGTCATCGAAGCCGCTCACAAACTTGGGACCTACATCCCGCATTTCTGTTATCACAAGAAGCTTTCCATCGCGGCGAACTGCCGGATGTGCCTGGTTCAGGTTGAAAAGGCGCCGAAGCCGATGCCGGCTTGCGCCACGCTGGTGACCAACGGCATGAAGGTGTTCACGCATTCCGAGCAGGCAGTCAAGGCACAGAAGGCCGTGATGGAGTTTCTGCTGATCAACCATCCGCTCGATTGTCCGATCTGCGATCAGGGCGGTGAGTGTCAATTGCAGGATCTTGCGGTTGGTTATGGCGAGTCCGACTCGAAATACGAAGAGGAGAAGCGCGTCGTTCCCGACAAGGATCTCGGGCCGCTGGTGTCAACCGACATGACCCGCTGCATCAACTGCACGCGTTGCATCCGGTTCACGGCGGAAATCGCCGGCTTCATGGAATTGGGTCAAAGCTTTCGCGGCGAACACGCCGAGGTCATGCCATTCATCGGAAAGACGGTGGATACCGAACTCTCCGGCAACATTATCGATCTGTGCCCGGTTGGCGCGCTGACCTCCAAGCCCTTCCGCTTTTCGGCGCGGACCTGGGAGCTTTCCCGACGCAAGTCGGTGAGCCCGCATGACGGCCTGGGCAGCAACCTGATTGTGCAGACCAAGCATGATCGCGTGATGCGCGTACTGCCGCTGGAAAACGAAGATATCAACGAATGCTGGCTGACCGACAAGGAGCGTTTCTCCTATCAGGGCCTGAACTCGGCCGAGCGTCTGACGCGGCCGATGGTGAAGCAGGGTGGGGCATGGCAGGAGGTCGACTGGAATGTCGCCCTCGATTACGCCTCGCATGCCCTGCGTGATGTCGCCAAGACCCATGGCAGCGAGGCGATCGGCGGCTTGCTGAGCCCGCATGCGACGCTGGAAGAAATGTATCTGGCGCAGAAGCTGCTGCGCGGCTTGGGCAGCGAGAACATCGACTTCCGCCTGCGCCAGAGCGATTTCTCGGCCGACGGCAGGCGCAAGGGAACGCCGTGGCTGGGCATGAAGATCGCCGATATCAGTCGCCTCGATCGCGTGCTGGTAGTTGGCTCCTTCCTGCGTAAGGACCATCCGTTGATCGCCCAGCGCTTGCGCCAGTCGGCCAAGCGCGGTGCCGAGATCAGCGTCCTCCACAGTGCCGACGATGACCTCCTGATCAAATTGGCCGCCCGGGCGATTGCCGCACCCTCGCAATTGCCCGCCATACTGGCCCAAGTGGTCAAGGCAGTCTGCGCGATCAAGGGAGTTGCGGCTGACACGGCAGTGGCCGGCGTTACCGTATCGGCCGAAGCGCAAGCCATTGCCCAGAGCCTGGCATCGGGCAGCAACGCCGGCATTTTGCTCGGCAACTTTACCCAGCAGCATCCGCAGGCAGCGACGCTGCAGGCGCTGGCTGGCCAACTGGCGGTGGCGCTCGGCGGCAAGTTCGGTTTCCTCGGCGAGGCGGCCAACAGCGTTGGTGGCTATGTGGCCAAGGCGGTACCTGGCGCCGGTGGTTTGAATGCCGCGGCGATGCTCAAGGAGCCTCGCCAGGCCTATGTGGTGCTTGGCGCGGAGCCGGAACTCGACTGCGCGGACGGCGCCCTGGCTCTGGCGACACTGACCAAGGCAGCGGCCGTGGTGGTCTTGAGCCCCTTCAAGTCGCAGGCTATGCTCGACTACGCGGCCGTTCTGTTGCCGGTTTCGCCTTTCTCCGAAACCTCGGGTACTTTCGTTAATACCGAAGGCCGCGCGCAGAGTTTTTATGCCGCAGCCAAACCGCTGGGTGAAACCCGTCCGGCATGGAAGGTGCTGCGCGTGCTGGGAAACCTGCTTGGCGTCGCCGGGTTTGAGTTCGACAGCAGCGAAGATGTGCGCGCCGAAGTCCTGGGCGGCACGCCTGATTTTGCGTCCGGTCTGGATAATGGCATCGATGGTGTGGCGCTGAACCTTGGCGCGTCCGTCAATGGTTTTGAACGGGTGGCCGATGTGCCTCTCCATTTTGCGGATCCTCTGGCGCGGCGTGCACCGGCCTTGCAGCAGACGCGCGACGCCGCAGCGCCCGCCGCGCACATGAATGCGGTCATGCTGGCGAAACTCGGGCTTGCTTCGGGTGACCGGACAAGAGTCGGCGCTGGCGGGACGGCGACCGTGGCCCTGACAGCACAGTTGGATGCCGGCTTGCCGGATCGCGTGGTTCGCGTCGCGGCCGCCCATGTGGATACTGTTGCGCTGGGCGCGATGTGCTCTGTCCTGACCGTGGAGAAGGCGTGATGGAAGCAACCGTTCTGCCTTTTGTCGAAAGCCTGCTGGGCCCGTTGTGGCCCACGATCAAGCCGGTGTGGCCGCTGATCTGGACCCTGCTCAGGATCGTGCTGATTCTGGTCCCTCTGTTGCTGTCGGTCGCCTACCTGACCTTCTGGGAACGCAAGATCATCGGCTGGATGCAGGTTCGCATCGGCCCCAACCGGGTTGGCCCGTGGGGCCTGTTGCAGCCGATCGCCGATGGTTTGAAGCTGTTCTTCAAGGAAATCATCTTTCCGACCGCAGCCGACAAGAAGCTTTTCGTGCTGGGGCCCATCCTGGCCATTGCGCCGGCGCTGGCTGCCTGGGCAGTGGTTCCGTTCTCTCCGGGCTGGGTGCTGGCCAACGTGGATGCGGGGGTGCTGTATCTGCTGGCCATAAGTTCGGTAGGCGTCTACGGCATCATCATTGCCGGCTGGGCGTCGAATTCCAAGTACCCGTTCTTTGGCGCCATGCGCGCCTCGGCGCAGATGATCTCCTACGAAGTTGCGATGGGACTGGGGCTGATCACCGTACTGATGGTTTCGAACAGCCTCAACCTGACTGAAATCGTCAACGCGCAGAGCAAGGGCCTGTTTGTCGGTTACGGACTCGGCCTGTTTTCCTGGAACTGGCTGCCCTTGCTGCCGATGTTCGCCGTCTACCTGATTTCCGGCGTCGCCGAGACCAACCGCGCGCCATTCGACGTGGTCGAGGGCGAGTCGGAAATCGTCGCCGGCCACATGGTCGAATACTCGGGCATGTCCTTCGCGATGTTCTTCCTCGCCGAGTATGCCAACATGATCCTGATCTCGGCGATGGTCTCCGTGTTCTTCCTCGGCGGCTGGCTGTCCCCGATTGGCGCGCTGCCTGACGGCTTCCACTGGATGGCAGCCAAAATGGCTTCGATCCTGTTCTTCTTCCTCTGGATTCGGGCTACATTCCCGCGCTATCGCTATGACCAGATCATGCGCCTGGGCTGGAAAGTGTTTGTGCCGCTGACACTGGTCTGGATTCTGGTGGTTGGCGTCTGGATGATGTCGCCGCTGACTATCTGGAAATAGGGCCGAGAGAGATCACCATGGGTGCAAGAGATTTCATTGGTAGCCTGTTCCTCAAGGAACTGTTCAAGGGCATGGCGGTGACCGGCCGCTATATGTTCGCGCGCAAGATCACTGTCCAGTATCCGGAAGAGAAGACGCCGCAGAGCAACCGTTTCCGCGGCCTGCATGCCCTGCGCCGCTACCCGAATGGCGAAGAACGCTGCATCGCCTGCAAGTTGTGCGAAGCGGTTTGTCCGGCGTTGGCAATTACCATCGAGTCCGCCGAGCGCGACGACGGCAGCCGGCGTACGACACGCTACGACATCGACCTGACCAAATGCATTTTCTGCGGCTTTTGTGAAGAAGCCTGCCCGGTCGACGCCATTGTCATGACCCGCATATTCGAATATCACGGCGAAACGCGCGGCGATCTCTACTACACCAAACAGATGTTGCTGGCCGTGGGCGACCGCAACGAGGCGCAGATCGCCGCCGATCGTGCGCAAGATGCCCCTTACCGCTGACCCAGTCATGGAATTCAAGACCATTCTTTTCTACATTTTCTCGGCCGTAACGGTTATCGCCGCGCTGCGCGTGATTACCGCGCGCAATCCGGTACATGCTGCACTCTTCCTGGTGCTGGCCTTTTTCAATGTGGCAGCACTGTGGATGCTGCTGCAGGCAGAGTTCCTCGCGCTCGCGCTGATCATGGTTTATGTCGGTGCGGTGACGGTGCTGTTCCTTTTCGTGGTGATGATGCTTGACATCAATATCGAGCGCATTCGTCAGGGCTTCTGGAACAACCTGCCGCTGGGCGCACTGGTCGGCTTGCTGATGGTGGGCGAGATGACGGTGGTTCTCTCCGGCCGTTACTTTGGCCTGGCCAACCTGCCGCCGCAGAACATGCCGGCGAACTACAGCAACACCAAGGAACTGGCGCGCCTGCTCTATACCGATTACGCCTATCCGTTCGAAATCGCCTCCGTCATCCTGCTGGTCGCCATCATCGCCGCCGTCATGCTGACCCTGCGCCGACGCAAGGACAACAAGGCCATGCATTCATCCGACCAGATTGCCGTCAAGGCGAAAGACCGCATGCGCCTGGTCAAGATGGCGCCTGAAGTCGAGCTTCCCGTTGCCGCGACGAAAGAAGGGGACCAGGCATGATTTCGCTTTCACACTACCTGATCCTGGCTGCCCTCCTGTTCGCCATCGGCATGGTCGGCATCTTCCTCAATCGGAAGAATCTGATCGTGTTGCTGATGGCCATCGAACTGATGCTGCTGGCGGTGAATCTGAATTTCGTCGCCTTTTCGCATTATCTCAATGACCTTTCGGGCCAGCTCTTCGTCTTTTTCATACTCGTTGTGGCTGCCGCCGAATCCGGTATCGGTCTCGCCATCCTGGTGGTGCTGTTCCGCAATCTGTCCTCCATCGATGTCGAAGAACTCGACACTCTGAAGGGCTAGTGGGTACATGGGCATGAAGACACTCTACTTGCTGGTTCCCCTCGCGCCCCTGGCCGGCGCCATCCTGGCCGGCTTCTTCGGTAATATCCTCGGTCGTACCGGGTCGCATACCGTGACTTCGATTGGCGTCGCGATTGCCTTCATCCTGTCTGTGGTTATTTTTCAAGACGTCCAGGCCGGCCACGTATTCAACGGCACCGTATATACGTGGATGGAGTCCGGCGGGCTCAAGCTTGAGGTCGGCTTCCTGATCGACCAACTCACCGTGCTGATGATGATGGTAGTCAGTTTCGTCTCGCTGATGGTCCACATCTACACCATTGGCTACATGGCGCACGACGAAGACAACTGGCCGGCAGGCAGCTTGGCGGGCACCAACAGCTACCAGCGCTTCTTCAGCTACATCTCACTGTTCACCTTCTCGATGCTGATGCTGGTGATGGCCAACAACTTCGTCCAGCTGTTTTTCGGCTGGGAAGCGGTAGGCCTGGTCTCGTACCTGCTGATCGGTTTCTGGTCGGTGCGGCCTACGGCGATCTACGCCAATCTCAAGGCCTTCCTGGTCAACCGCGTCGGCGACTTCGGTTTCCTGCTCGGTATCGCCTTGATTGCCGCCTACGCCGGCAGCCTCGACTACGCAACGGTGTTCGCCAAGAGAAACGAACTTGCGGCGATCACCGAGTTGGTCACCGGCTGGCCCCTGATCACCGCAATTTGCATCTGTCTGTTCATCGGCGCCATGGGCAAGTCGGCGCAGTTCCCGCTGCATGTCTGGCTGCCCGATTCGATGGAAGGTCCGACCCCGATCTCCGCCCTGATCCACGCCGCGACCATGGTCACGGCCGGTATCTTCATGGTGTCGCGGATGTCGCCCTTGTTTGAGTTGTCCGACACGGCACTGTCCTTTGTCATCGTCATCGGCGCCATCACATGCCTGTTCATGGCGCTGATCGCCATCGTGCAGACCGACATCAAGCGCGTCGTCGCTTATTCGACGCTGTCGCAACTCGGTTACATGACCATGGCGTTGGGCGCCTCGGCCTATTCAGTGGCGATCTTCCACCTGATGACGCACGCCTTCTTCAAGGCCGTGCTGTTCCTCGGCGCCGGTTCGGTGATCATCGCCATGCACCACGAGCAGGACATGCGGCGCATGGGCGGCCTGCGCAAGTACATGCCGATCACCTACGCCACCATGCTGATCGGCGCTCTCGCCAACGCCGGCCTGCCGCCTTTCGCCGGATTCTTCTCCAAGGATTCAATTATCGAGGCGGTGCATCTGGCCCAGGTGCCGGGTGCCGGCTTCGCCTACTTCTGCGCGCTGGCAGCGGTCTTCGTCGGCGGCCTGTATTCCTTCCGCCTGATCTTCTTCACTTTCTATGGCAAGGAACGTTTTCGCGAAGCGGCGCATGACGCGCACGGCCATGACGCGCATCACGACGACCACGGCCATCATGGCGCTGCCGAACCGCACGAAACTCCCAAAGTGGTTACCGTGCCGTTGATCCTGCTGTCGATTCCGGCGGTCGCCGCCGGCTGGCTGATCGGGACCATTCTCTATGGCAAATGGTTCGGCGATTCGATCGTCATTGGAGAGGCTCACAAGGGCGTCGAAACGATGGCCGAGGAGTTCCATGGCGTGTTCGCCATGATGCTGCACGGAGTGACGACGCTGCCGTTCTGGCTGGCGATTTCCGGTGCGGCTACGGCCTGGTTCCTGTACATCATGCGTCCGGATCTGCCGGCGGTGATCAAGCAGAAGTCGGGCGTGCTGGCCATCATCCTCGAAGAGAAATACGGCTTCGACAGGTTCAACGACTGGTTCTTTGCCGGCGGTGCGCGCCTGATCGGCCGTGGCCTGTGGAAGGGCGGCGACGAGGCGGTGATCGACGGTGTCATGGTGAATGGCTCGGCCGGTGCCGTCGGCTGGATCTCCGGGCTGGTCCGCCTGTTCCAGACCGGCCGCATCTACCAGTACGCCTTCAGCATGATCTTCGGCGTCTTTGCGCTGCTGACGCTCTGGTTCAACAGGGCTTAGCGCATGGGCACGCCAATGCACACCGGTCTGATGGAATATTAATCCGATGAATTCGCAACTCCTGAGTCTTGCCATCTGGGTCCCCATCCTCGGCGCCGTGCCGGTGTTCTGGGTCGGCTCCGAACGCCGCACGCTGGTGCGCTGGCTGTCGCTGGCGGTTGCCGTCGCCGGCTTTCTGGTCACCCTCCCGCTCTACACCGGCTTCGATGCGACGCTGAGCGGCATGCAGTTCGTCGAGCAGGCGCCCTGGATTACCCGCTTCAATGTCCAGTACCTGCTCGGGATAGACGGCATTTCGATGCCCTTCATCCTGCTCAACAGCCTGATCACCGTGCTGGTGGTGCTGGCCGGCTGGGAGGTGATCGAAGACAAGCAGGCGCAGTACATGGGCGCCTTCCTCGTCATGTCCGGCCTCATGAACGGCATCTTCTGTGCGCTTGACGGCGTACTGTTCTACGTCTTCTTCGAGGCCTCGCTGATTCCGATGTACATCATCATCGGCGCCTGGGGCGGACCGAACCGCGTCTATGCGGCCTTCAAGTTCTTCCTCTATACGCTGCTTGGCTCGCTGCTGATGCTGGTTGCCCTGATCTGGCTGTTCCTCGAGTCCGGCGGCAGCTTCAACATTCTTGACTGGCATCAGTTGAGGATCGGCATGGCGCCGCAGATCCTGATCTTCATTGCTTTCCTGGTTTCATTCGCCGTCAAGGTGCCGATGTGGCCGGTGCATACCTGGTTGCCGGATGCCCACGTCGAAGCCCCCACCGGCGGCTCGGTGGTACTTGCCGCGATCGCATTGAAGCTCGGCGCCTACGGTTTCGTCCGGTTTTCGCTGCCCATCGTGCCCGACGCCAGCCACCACCTGGCGCCGCTGATCATTTCCTTGTCCCTGATCGCCGTCATTTACATCGGCTTCGTGGCACTGGTGCAGACCGACATGAAAAAGCTGATCGCGTATTCGTCGATCTCGCACATGGGCTTTGTCACCCTTGGCTTCTTCATCTTCAACCAGATCGGCGTCGAAGGTGCGCTGGTGCAAATGATCTCGCACGGTTTTGTTTCGGCCGCGATGTTCCTCTGCGTCGGCGTCATGTACGACCGCATGCATTCGCGCATGATCGCCGACTACGGTGGCGTGGTGAACACCATGCCGAAGTTTGCCGCACTGTTCGTGTTCTTTTCCATGGCCAATTCCGGCTTGCCGGCCACCTCCGGTTTCGTCGGCGAGTTCATGGTGATTCTGGGCGCCATCAAGTTCAATTTCTGGGTTGGCTTCGCCGCTGCGACTACGTTGATTCTCGGTGCTGCTTACACGCTCTGGATGGTCAAGCGCGTGGTGTTCGGCGATGTCGCCAATGCCCACGTCGCCGAACTGAAGGACATCGGCAGTCGCGAACTGCTGGTGCTCGGTCTGCTGGCGGTCTGCGTTCTGGCCATGGGCCTCTATCCTTTCCCGTTCACCGAAGTGATGCACGCTTCTGTGGATAACCTGCTCAAGCATGTTGCGGTGAGCAAACTGTAATGATGAGCGGCACACGACCCGAGAGACACGAGAGAAGCGATGCTGAATAATTTCGTGATGCCCGATCTGTACCCGGCGGCGCCGGAGATTTTTCTCCTGCTGATGTCCTTCCTGGTGCTGTTTGTCGATCTTATTTTCGGCGCCACCCGTCGCTGGATGGCGGCCATGCTGACCGTGATCACCCTGCTCGGCTGCACCGCAATTACCCTGGTCACCTCCGACGGACAGACCACGCTGACCTTCAGCAACATGTTCGTCGACGACCTCCTGGCGGACTTCCTCAAGCTGGTGACCTACCTCGCGGTGATCATGATGCTGGTCTACAGCCGGCAGTACATGGCCGACCGCGGCCTGGACAAGGGCGAGTTCTACCTGCTGGTGCTGTACGCCACGCTGGGCATGATGGTGATGATCTCGGCGGCAAACTTCCTGACCATGTATCTCGGCCTTGAGCTGATGTCGCTCTCGCTCTACGGCCTGGTCGCCATTGATCGCGACTCGACAAGAGGCACCGAGGCGGCGATGAAGTATTTCGTGCTCGGCGCACTGGCGTCGGGCCTGCTGCTCTACGGCATGTCGATGATCTATGGTGCCACCGGCAGCCTCGAAATCGGTGGAGTGGCCCAGGCACTCTATCAAGGGCAGGCGGAAAAGCCGGTGCTGGTGTTCGGTCTGGTCTTTCTCGTCGCCGGCGTGGCCTTCAAGCTGGGCCTGGTGCCCTTCCACATGTGGATTCCCGATGTCTATCACGGTGCGCCGACGACGGTGACCATGTTTATCGGGTCCGCGCCGAAACTCGCCGCGTTCGCCATGGCTCTGCGTCTGCTGGTCTATGCGCTGTTCGGGCTGGCAGTCGACTGGCAGAAGATGCTGCTGATCATGGCCGTGCTTTCCATCGGTCTTGGCAATCTGGCGGCCATCGCGCAAACCAACATCAAGCGCATGCTGGCGTATTCCGCGATTTCGCACATGGGCTACATGGTTCTCGGCTTGATGTCGGGCGTCGTCGGCGGGCAGATCGATGCCTTTACGGCGGTGAATGCCTATAGCTCGGCGCTGTATTACACCGTCGCCTACGTCCTGATGTCGCTGGGCGCCTTCGGTATGGTGCTGCTGCTGTCGCGCGCCGGTTACGAAGCCGAGAATCTGGAAGACTTCAAGGGGCTCAACAAGCGCAGTCCATGGTTCGCCGCGATAATGCTGATCATTATGTTTTCCATGGCCGGCATCCCGTTCTTCATCGGCTTCTTCGCCAAGTTTGCGGTCCTGCTGGCCGCCATCAAGGCCGGCTACACGGCGGTGGCGGTGATTGCCGTGATGTTCTCCCTGGTCGGCGCCTACTACTACCTGCGGGTGGTCAAGCTGATGTACTTCGACACCCCGGTCGATTCAGCACCGATCACCGCCGGGCTCGACCTGCGCCTGCTGCTGTCGCTCAACGGCCTTGCCGTCGCTGCCTTTGGCGTGTTCCCCGACGCAGTGATGATGGTCTGCACCACTGCCCTGATGCGCTCGCTCTAAGCAGCGCGCCTGTCATTGCGCCGTGAGGCGCAAGAGGAACGAAATGAAGGAAGCCGCTGCGCGCTGGTCGCATGGCGGCTTTTTCGTTTCGGCCGCCGCCTGATATAACATAGCCCGTTTCGGTGCACATTCAAGTATCAATGACACGCCTGAAAACAAGATGGACGATTCCGACCTGATTGAACACACGTTGGCCAGCGAGCCGGTTTTCGACGGCCGGTTGCTGCATGTGCGACGCGACACGGTGCGCCTGCCAAACGGCCATGAGACGGTTCGCGAGTGGATCGCCCACCCCGGAGCCGTGGTGGTGCTGGCGGCGCTGGATAACGGCAAGCTGCTGTTCGAGCGCCAGTTTCGCTATCCGCTGCAACGCATATTCCTTGAGCTTCCTGCCGGCAAGATCGATTCCGGTGAGCATCCGCTGGATACCGCCAGACGCGAGCTGCGCGAGGAGACCGGCCATCAGGCAAAGCATTGGCGGCATCTGGCGACGATGCACCCGTGCATCGGCTATTCCGACGAACGCATTGAAATATTCTGGGCCCACGGCTTGATTTACGTCGGCCATCAACGCGATCACGGCGAGTTTCTCGATGTCATTGAAATGAATGTGGCCGAGGCCGTTCTGGCGGTGCGCGACGGCGAGATCACCGATGGCAAGAGCATCGCCGCCCTGATGTGGGCGGACAAGATTGATTCAGGCGCGTGGTCGGTTCCGGAATGAATGACATGAACAAGATGGACAGCGAAATTCCCCGCCAGGATCTGGATCTCGATCCATCCGGCAGTCACACGCTGGAAGCGCTGCATGTCCTCGCCGAGATTTCCAGCACTCTCGCCGATGAGGACGACCTCGACGAACTGCTCGGCCGATTCTTGGGAACCATGATTCGTCTGGCCAAGGCAGACGCCGGCGTGGTACGGGTGCTGACCAGTGACGGCCTGCATTTGCGCATGGTTGCGTCGCGTGGCCTGCCGCCGGAGGTAGTGGAAAAGGAACGCCTCGTCTCGCGCGACTGTGGCCAGTGCGGAGTTGCCATCGGCCAGAACCGCCCCTTGTTCGAGATCGACCTGAAGGGATGCGACGAGCGCACCGGAGGCAACTTTTTCAAGACCGGTTGCCAGGCCATGGTGGTGGTGCCGCTGCAAAATGCCGGGCGATTGCTGGGCACCTACAACCTGTTCCTGCCTGAGGCGTTCGAGTTGCCCGAAGAAGTGGCACTGCTGTTCCGCTCGATCGGTGAGCACCTGGGCATGGCGCTGGAGAACGCGCGGCTCAAGCGCGAAAACCTGCGCATCGTACTGACCAGCGAACGCCAGATGATGGCGGCCGAGATTCACGATTCCCTGGCACAGACCCTGGCCTACATGAAGATGCGCATGGCGATGCTCAACGACGCCATTGCCGACCAGTCGCCGGAGCGCACCACGAGATACGCCGGCGATGTCGGTCAGGCGCTCGACGATGCCTACGGCCACCTGCGCGAGTTGCTGGTGCAGTTTCGCAGCAGCCTGGATCCGATGGGCCTGCAGCATGCATTGCAAGGGCTCGCCTTTGGCTTTCAGGAACGCACCGGCATCGCGCTGCACTATGAAAACCGGCTCACCGATCTGCGCCTTGCTCCGGAACAGGAAAGCCAGGTATTTCATATTCTGCAGGAAGCGCTGGCCAATGTTGCCCGTCATTCCGGTGCTACCGAAGCGAGCCTGACGCTGGAGGCCGCCGGCGACTATTACCACGCCACCGTCGAAGACAATGGCAAGGGGGGGCAGGGCTTCTTCGCGATTGCCAATCGCGTCGGCGGATTCGACGAGCATCCCGGATTGCGCGATCACTTCGGTCTTTCGATCATGCGCGAGCGGGCACAAAAAATTGGTGGTCGTCTGGAAGTCGTCAATTTGCCGCAGGGCGGATTTCGCGTCAGACTCAGCTTTCCGCCCGGAGGGGGCGTCTCGGGATGAGTATGCCGACCAAGGCCGAACCGATTCGCGTCATGCTGGTCGACGATCACACGCTGTTTCGCAAGGGCCTTGCCGAACTGCTGGAGCAGCGCGGCGCCATCACGGTGGCGGGCATCGCGGGCAACGCCGACGATGCCTGCCGCACTCTTGCCGAAGTGCGGCCCGATGTCATCATCACCGACCTGAACATGCCGCCCAGCGGTGGCCTTAGCCTGTTGCGTCAGTTGCGGGCAGATGGTTGGAACGGTCCGGTGCTGATCCTCACCGTCAGCGATGCCGAGGAAGATCTTGCCGCTGCCCTGCAGGCCGGCGCCAAGGGCTACCTGCTGAAGGACATGGAACCGGAAGACGTGGTCGACGCCGTGCAGCGAGCAGTACGCGGCGAAACGGTGGTAGCTCCGGCAATGACGCTCAAGCTGGTCAACCTGCTGCAAGGCGGCAATGCTGCAACTACCAAGGCGGATACCCTGAAGCTGCTGACGGCCCGCGAACGCGAGATACTTCAGCAGTTGTCGCAAGGCCTGTCGAACAAGGCCATCGCCCGTGTACTCGACATCAGCCACGACACAGTCAAGCTCCACGTCAAACACATCCTGGCCAAGCTCAACCTCACTTCGCGTGTCGAGGCCGCAGTTTTTGCCGTCGAACAAAAGGCGGCCGGTCAGGGCCGGCGCACTTCTTCGTAGTTACGTCGCGGGTCTGGCCTCGCGCATGGCTTGCAGCAACGCTTCCGGCGGCTGCGCGCCGGAAGCGGCCAGGCGCTTGTTGAAAATGAAGAAGGGCACGCCGCCGATGCCCATGCGCTGCATTTCCGTGGCGGCGGCGCGTACCTCATCGGCATCTTCCGTGGTATCCAGATAGCTCTGCACGGCGGCGCGGTCCATGCCGCATTCGCCGGCAACGGCCGCCAGCACGGCGCGGGCGCCGATGTACCGTCCGGCAAGGAACTGTGCGGCGAACAGGCCTTCGATCAATCTGCTCATCGCCGTACCGTCGGCGCCGTCCGCAAGGGATACCGTCTCCGCCTTTGCCGGAGACATAACTCTTTGGGCGTAGTGGATCAGGCGGTGCGCGTTCAGCGTATTGGCGCGCAGTTCGATCTTCTCGAAGGCGAACTCGATGCCGGCCGTGCGTCCCGCTTCGCTCACCCGCTGCCAGATCTCGGCCAGCTTCTGCGGGCCGCCGAATTTCTTCTCCAGAAACGGCCGGTAGGGTTCGCCGCTCTCCGGTGTATCCGGGTTGAGAAAGAATGGGTGCCAGCGCACCGCCACCGCGCACTGAGGCTGCTCCGCATGCCACAGATGCAGCGCACGGTCGAGATGGCGCTTGCCGATGAAGCACCAGGGGCAGACCACGTCGGAGACGACATCAATCGTCAATTCATTCATGGCGCACCTCCAGCACGATCTTGCCGATATGGCGGCTCGACTCCATCAATCGGTGCGCCTCCGCTGCCTTTGCCAGCGGGAAGCGTGCGAACAGGTGCGGCAGCAGTTCGCCGCGCCCGAGCGCCGGCCAGATATTCGCCGCCAGCGCGTCGCGGATCGCGGTTTTCTCGGCCAGAGTGCGCGGCCGCATGGTCGAGCCGGTGATCGCCAGGCGCTTGATCATCACCGGCATCAGGTCGGCCTCGCCCTTGCTGCCTTCGAGAAAGGCGACATAGACCAGTCGCCCGTCGCGCCGCAGCGAGGCCAGATTGCGCTGCAGGTAGGGCGCCCCGACCATGTCGAGAATCACGTCCACGCCGGCGCCGCCGGTTAGTCGTTTTACTTCCTCGGCGAAGTCGCTGCTGCGGTAGTTGATTGCGTGTGCGGCGCCCGCCTCGCGGCAGAAGGCGGCCTTCTCGTCGTTACCCACGGTGACAATACATTCCGCGCCCAGATGCTTCGCCAGTTGAATGGCGACCAGACCGATGCCGCTAGAGCCGCCATGCACCAGCAGGCGTTCGCCGCGTTTGAGGCGGCCCAGATCGACCAGATTTGCCCACACCGTGAACCAGGTTTCCGGTAGCGCCGCAGCCATGGCGAAGTCCATACCCGCCGGAATCGGCAAGGCGTGGCTGGCCGCGGCCACACAGTATTCGGCATAGCCGCCGCCCGGCGTCAGCGCCGTAACGCCAGCGCCGACTTTCCATTCCGTTACGCCGGTGCCGATAGCGGCGACGCGGCCCGCCACCTCCAGACCGAGCAACGGCGAGGCGTCCGGCGGCGGCGGGTAGCGGCCCGAGCGTTGCAGCAGGTCGGGCCGGTTGATGCCGGCGCAGACGACTTCGATCAGAATCTGGCCGGGTCCGGCCTGTGGCACCGGGCCATCCGCAAGTGTCATGCAGTCCGGGTTGCCGCCTGCGCCGTGGTCGATGTATTTCATGGTCCTGTGCTCCGTCGGAAGATCATGCGCAAGTCTAGCAGCCCGTTCAACTGATCCCAATCGACGGCAAGGAATCGCGGGTCGGTGGCACGACGTGCAAAGCGCCAGGCATGACTCTCCACAAGAACTTCTCGCTGGAGTCTTGTTATTCAATTTGGTTCACGGCAGGATATGCCAGTGAGAAGAGTTTTTCCGCCGTTTCGTCGGCAATCTCAGCGGTCCAGAATCATGGAGTGATCGTGCCGGCGAAGCCTCGAAGCGGTGCTGCAATACCATACCGGGTTTTTCTGGAAGAAAGAGCATGGCAATTGAATGGACAAGTGATTTGCACACCGGGATCGAGGTCATCGACGATCAGCACAAGAGAATCGTGGATTACATCAACCAGCTGGAGAATGCCATCGGGCAAACGGATTCGCGTTCCGTCGGGCTGGTGCTGGACGCGCTGGCGGACTACTGTCTGTCGCATTTTGGTTTTGAAGAAAGCCTTCAGGAGAAGGCCGGGTACGCGTTGGCAAAGCCTCACAAGGTCATTCACGAGAGCTTCGTCAAGCGCCTGGCGAGGTATCGGGAAAAGCACGACGCGGGTGAGGACATGGCGCAACAGCTTCACGATATGCTCAAGATTTGGCTGCTGCACCATATCAAGCGCGACGACATGGCTTACGTGTCCGTGGTAAAGGGCGGCATCGACCGCATGAGCCGGGACAAGAACGACGGGGACTGGCTTAGCCGTTCGGTCAACGGGTTCTTCAATTAGCTTGGCCGCCGCGGCTACGTTGTTGCTCATCATGCTGCCTTTGAAAGGAGTCGCAAGTGATTGAAGGAAGCTGCCTGTGCGGAGGTATCCGTTACGAGTATGACGGTGAGATCGATGAGATTTCGATATGTCACTGCTCGCAGTGTCGCAAGGCGCAGGGCTCGGCCTTTGCAGCGGTCAGCCCGATTGCGTCCGCCCGCTTCAAGCTCGTCGCGGGCGCCGAACTGCTCAAGGAGTTCCGCGCCACACCCGGCAAGGCCCGAGTTTTTTGTGTCAATTGCGGCAGCCCGATCTACAGTGCCAAGGACGATCTGCCGGAGGTCAAGCGCCTGCGCCTCGGGACGGTGGATACCCCCTTTGTGTGCAGCAACATCTACCATATCTTTGTCGGCTCAAAAGCGCCCTGGCTGAATTCCGATGACACGCATCCCCGTTTTGCAGAACGCAAGCCGTAGCAAATATCTGGACGAGACACTGACATGCTGCCGAAGTCGATAACTGAACTGGAGAAGATTCGCGCGTCGTGCAAGACGATGGTCAAGAGGCGTGCTGCAACCTCTGGCGGCATGTCCCTGATTCCCATCCCGGGCGTGGACATTGCGGGCGATGTCGGCATGCTGCTGCAGTTGATCCCGTCGATCAACCAGAAGTTCGGCTTGACCCCCGAGCAGATCGACGAGCTTGATACCCGGCACCAAGTGCTGATTTACGCGATGCTGAAGAAGGTCGGCAGCGATCTGGTGGGGCGGGCCGTTACCAAGCAACTGGTGGTGGCTGCACTGAAGAAAGTGGGCGGTCGCATGGCCGCAAGACAGGTGCTGAAGTACCTGCCCTTTGCCGGACAGGCAGCCGCGGTCGCGCTCAGCATTGCGGCGATGATGTATCTGGGAAATTCGCATGTTGACGCCTGTTTCGAGGTTGCGAAGGGAGCGATCGAAAAGTGAGCACACCGCAATGACAAAACTATTCCGGCTGATACTGCGATGCCTTCCAGTTGTTGTCCTGGCCTGTGCGGCTGCGGCTGCGCCGTCCCAGTCGCAGGGGGCGTCCGGTCAGGCAAGCGATCTCCGGTTTCCTCCGGAGCCGTCCGTTTTTTCTTTGACCGATCGGCCGCAGATGGCGCTGTTCAAGCCGGATGGCGCCGGTCCGTTTCCGGCACTGGTACTGCTTCACCAGTGCGGCGGCCTGGGCAATGCCCGTTGGCAGAACGAGTCGATGCAGGGCTGGGCGAAGGAGGCCGTGGCGCGCGGTTATGCGGTGCTGATGGTCGATAGCCTCGGCTCGCGGGGTGTAGACTCGGTTTGTTTCGGACCCAAGGGCGGCGTGATTTTTTCGAGGGGCGTCAAGGATGCGCTGCAAGCGGCAGCACATCTGCAGACGTTCGATTTTGTGGACAAGAAGCGCATTGCCCTGGCGGGCTTTTCCTGGGGGGCGATGGTCAGTGTGCTGGCCAGCAGCGCCCGCTGGAGCGGCAATGCCCTGCCCGGTGTGCGCTTTGCTGCGGCGGTAGCGTTCTACCCGGGTTGCTTCAACATCAAGCCGCCCACTGTCGCGTCCTATGAGATTGTGCAGCCTGACATTGATCGTCCGCTGCTGGTAATGATGGGCCAACTCGATACCGAAACACCTGCCGATGAATGTGTCGCCAAGCTGAGTGCTGCCAAGGCCGCCGGCGCACCGATCGAGTGGCACGTCTATCCGCAGGCGACCCACTGCTGGGATTGCCGGAATCTTGATGGCTACTCGAAGACCGATGTGCGCGGCAACCGGGTCACTTACCGCTATAGCATGGAATACACGGCCGATTCGCGGCAGAAAATGTTTCAGTTTCTCGACCGGATCATGGTTTCCCGGCCTTAGCCGAATCAGTGTCAAGGAGTCTTGCCCGATGACAGGCGCTTCGCCATTCTTGATCCCGCAGCGACTGGAAACCGATCGCCTGTTGCTGCGGATGTTTGTCGAAGAGGACTGGCGCGCGCTGCATGAGCATTATTCGGATGTCGAGTGCACGCGCTTCACCTTTCGTCGCGCCCTGACCGAAGCCGGAACCTGGCGGGCCATGGCCAGCATGGCCGGGCATTGGCACTTGCGCGGCTACGGACCCTACGCGGTGGAAGAGAAATCGACGCGGGCTGTTCTCGGCACGATCGGACTCTGGTATCCCGTCGAGTGGCCCGCGCCGGAGATCAAGTGGGCGCTTGCCCGCCGGCACCAGGGCAAGGGCTACGCCAGCGAGGCCGTGCGCGCGGTGCAGCGCATGGCGCGGCAGTGCATGCCCGAACTCTCACTGATAAGCCTGATCGACCGCGATAACGCCGCTTCGATTCGGCTTGCAACGGCGGTAGGCGCCACCTTCGACCGGGAGATGGAATTTTCCGGCGGCGTGTTCCATATTTACCGGCATCCAGCGGAGGGCTGAATCAACCATGACTGGCGAACACCTGACGTTCCAGTTGCAAGCGGCCGAAGGCGTCGGCTTGGCAGGACAAGCCTGGATGCCGCCGGCACCGCGCGCCCTGATGGTGATCGTGCATGGCATCGCCGAGCATTCGGGACGCTATGCGTTTCTGGCCGAACGGGCCAATGCGCGAGGCCTTGGCGTGGTGTCGGTTGACCTGCGCGGCCACGGTCATTCTCCGGGAGAACGTTCCTGGGTCGAACGCTTTGACGACTATCTGCTCGACGTCGATGCGCTGCTGGCAAAGGCGCAGGAGCTTGCCGCCGGGCGACCGGTATTCCTCATGGGGCACAGCATGGGCGGCGCCATTGCCCTGCGCTGGTTGTCGCAGCGAAGGCAGTCGGTGGCGGGGCTGATACTTTCGTCGGCAGCACTCAAGATCGGCGGCGATGTGCCACGCCTGCTGGTGGCGCTGGCGCCCCTGTTGTCACGCTGGCTGCCGCATCTGCGTGGTACGCGCATTGATCCGGCCGTGATCAGCCGCGATGCGGCAGCAGTGGCCGCCTATGTCGGCGACCCGCTGGTGAGCCTGCAGGCGCCGCCAGCACGCACCGGCGCCGAGCTGTTGCGGACGATGGCGGTCAATCGCACGGCAGCAACCGGTCTCACCGTGCCGGTGTACCTGTTTCACGGCGATGCCGACCGGCTCACCGACCCGGCCGGCAGTCGGGAAATATGCGACCTCTGGGGCGGACCGGATCGCACCCTGCGCCTGTGGCCCGGAAGCCGCCATGAAACCTTGAATGATCTTGATCGCGAGGCGGTGGCGGCGGAACTTCTGACGTGGGTGCTGGCGCGCTGCCGACCGCCGGTTGGTGAATGAGACCAGCGAGGCGTCAAGGCATTTCTCTTGCCGCCTGTCGGGTACTGAAACGCGTGCGCAGCAGCCGCTTCGTTGCGGGCTATTCCGGCTTCTTCACGTAGGGCACGTAGGCCATGTCGACCTTGGCGATGTGGTGGGTAAGCCAGTCCCCTAGAAGGTTCACGGTTTCCGTCGAAATGTCCTGTCCCATCGACTTGATCTGCAGATCGCCGAGCCTGCCGCGAAACGCCGCATGCTCCGCCTTGTGTGCGTCCAGATCGGGATAGCCCGCCGACTTCATCAGGGCTTCCTCCGCGGCGAAGTGCTCCCGCGTGTAGTGCTTGAGTCGAACCAGCGCGTAGACGCTGGAAAGCGTTCGCTCTTCGGCTGCGGCGCTTTCCAGCTCCGCGAGCCACTGGAATATTCTCCTGTGGTGCTCATCAAGCAGCGGCACGCCTGTGCTGAGGGCAGGAGTCCATTCGTTCATGGCCGAAATGTTAGCAGGTACGAGCAAAGACGGGGAGACTCAAACTCCGACCGGTGATCGACGGGCCGGAAGCGGATACGCCGACTGCGTGCGGACTAGTCGGAGTTTTCGGCGAACCAGCGCAGCTTGTCGCGCAGGGTCACGACTTCGCCGACGATGATCAATGTCGGTGCGCGCAGGTTTGCAGCAGAGGCCAGGGCCGGCAGCGTGCCGAGCGTGCCCGTCACCGTGCGCTGGGTAGGCTGGGTCCCATGTTGCACGATGGCGGCCGGCCAGTCGGCTGGCAGGCCGTGTTCCATGAGCTTGGAGCAGAGGTACGACAGGCCCGACAAGCCCATGTAAATAACCACGGTCTGGCGCCGGCGGGCGAGTCCGGGCCAGTCCAGGTTCATGCTGCCGTCCTTGAGGTGGCCGGTGACGAATACGCAGGCCTGGGCGTGATTGCGATGGGTCAGCGGAATGCCGGCGTAAGAGCCGACACCGGCGGCTGCCGTGATGCCCGGCACGACCTCGAAGTTGATACCGTCGGCGTGCAGGGTTTCGACTTCCTCGCCGCCGCGGCCGAAGATGTAGGGGTCGCCGCCCTTGAGGCGCACCACGCGTTTGCCGGTCCGCGCCAGCCGCACCAGCAACTGGTTGATTTCTTCCTGAGGGATGGCGTGGTTGCCACGTTCCTTGCCGGCATAGATGCGCTCGGCATCGGGGCGAGAGAGATCCAGCACAGGTTGCGAAACGAGATTGTCGTAAACCAGAGCATCGGCTTCGGCTATCAGGCGCGCGGCCTTGAGGGTCAGCAATTCCGGATCGCCGGGGCCGGCGCCGACCAGATAGACCCAGCCGGGTTGGGCAGGAATGGGTTTCATGGGGCAAATCCTACAGCAGCCCTGTCTCTTTTCACTTGATCAGGAACAACCGCCACCGCAGCTTCCGCAACTCTTGGCCGCGGGCGGCGCGGTGCAGCCGCCGCGAAAGATGAACTGGAATTCTCCGGGCTGCACTTCGCAGAAGTCGAGTGTGGTGCTCTCCAGCAGAGGCTGACTGGGCGGCGAAATCAAAATCGCGATGCCGCCGGCATCGAGTATCAGATCGTCCTCGCGCTCGTCGTCGAAGCCCATGCCATAGACCAGTTCGCCGTCAGTCTCGTCGTACTTGGCGGCAACGCGCAGCATGGGCCGGCCTTGGCTATCGGGCTGTTCGGCGGCAGCACGAGCGATCTGTTCGGCGGCAGCCGGGGTCACGCTGAACATGGGATGGTTTCCTTGTGATCGGCAACGAGGCAGTCGCGGACATGCTGGACGAATTTCGCCGGCCAGTCGCAGCGGCTCGTGGCGCGCAAATGCGTGTAGGAGGCGAGCAGCCGATGCAGCAGGACGCCGTCGTGATGGCCGTCAATGCCGTGGCCGCGGCGTACCGCATAGGCATAACGGGTGTCGGCCGGCAGGTCGCCAAGGCTCGAATAGTGAAATTCGTGGGCGTGCAGCGCCGCGGGACCGGTTGAGGGGTCGGTCGCCTGGCCGGAACCTGATGCGTGCTCTGCGCCTCGCCATGGATGGCTGGCGTTCGGTTCGAGGATCACGTAGCCGCGCCCGACCGGTTTGTCGTGCATGCGGATGTCGCCGGGGATTACGCCGACCATTTCGGCGTTTCTGCCTTTCCAGTGAATGCTGCGCGCCAGATACATCAGGCCGCCGCATTCGGCATAGGTGGGCAGGCCGGCTTCGATGGAGCGCCGGATGTCGACACGCAGGGGTGTATTGGCTTCCAGTTGATCGAGAAAGCACTCGGGGAAGCCACCGCCGATCAGCAATCCGTCGCAGGGTGGCAGCCGGGAATCGTGCAGGGTATCGAAGAACACGGTTTGCGCGCCGGCGGCGGCCAGCGCGTCGAGGTCGTCGGCGTAGTAGAAACCGAAGGCGGCATCGCGCGCGATGGCGATGCGCACTGGTTTTTCGGTGTTGCGGCTGCGCGGCGGGGACGCCGTCAGGGCAACATCGGTATGGCTGATCGACAGCAAGCGCTCCAGATCGACCTGGGCGGCGATGCGCTCGCCGATGGCGGCGATGTGTCTCTCGGCCTCGGCGGTTTCATTCACCGGCATCAGGCCGAGATGGCGTTCGACCAGGGCCAGTTCGGCATCTTCCTGCACCGCACCGATCACCGGGACATCGGTGTAGTGCTCTATCACGGCGCGCAGCTTGGCCTCGTGGCGGCGGCCGCCGAGGCGGTTGAGGATCACTCCGGCGATCCGGATGTTGCGGTCGAATGCCTGATAGCCCAGGATCAGCGGCGCGATGCCGCGCGTCATGCCGCGGGCATCGAGCACCAGGATCACCGGCAGGTCGAGCAGGCGCGCCAGCGCGGCATTGCTGTTCGAGCCGTGGAGATCGAGGCCGTCATACAGGCCCTTGTTGCCTTCGACCAGGCAGACCTCGGCGTCATGGCCGTGGCGGGCGAACTCGGACTGCAGTTCGCTGTCGGGTGCGAGGAAAAAATCCAGGTTGTAGCAGGGCCGGCCGGCGGCGACCGACAGCCACAGCGGATCGATGTAGTCCGGCCCCTTCTTGAAGGGCTGTACCGAGCGCTTGCGCTGGCCGTGTCGACCCGAACTCAGTGCCGCCGCCAGCCCGATGCTGATGGTCGTCTTGCCCGAGGACTTGTGCGCGGCGGAGATGAGGAAGCGATGCATGGCGGCGCCCGCCTGCAAGATCAATCTGCGCCGGCGGCTTCGAGCTTGGCGACGTCGTCGTGCGGCAGGAAATTCAGCGCGCGGACGCCGATCAGGGTGATCGTGAAGGCGATGCCCAGGCCGCCGAGCGAGAGCAGAATCTCCGGCAGGCTGGCCGTGTAGTGATCGACCGCGCCATCCATGAAACTGCTCTTGACGTCATAGCCGGGGAAGATGTCGAGCGGGAAGGCCTGGCCGCCGATGATGAACACGTAGAGATGGAAATAGGCGCCGACGATGACGAGCAGGGCGGCGACATTGACCCAGAGCATCCGCGTGGCGGTCGCCGGATGGAACAGCAGCGCCAGCGGCAGCAGGCTGCCGATCAGGACCTGGCCGACCCAGAACATGCCGGCAAACTCGCTGTCGAAGAGGATGAAGGTTTCGAAGGCGATGTTCTTCGCGAAATAGGCGTTGGCCAGGTGCAGCACGGCAGTCAAATACAGCACGGCGGCGATGAAGGTGGCCAGCAGGTTCTTCATGCGCTGGTGCACCAGCGGCGGCAGCTTCTCGCCGCTTGAGGCATACATTGCCGCCTGCACCGGGATGAAGACGGCCAGTCCCCAGGCGAAGGACATGACGATGAACATCGGCGCCAGCAGGGCGGTGCCATAGGCCTGGCGGGCGACGAGAAAGGCGAAGATGGAGCCGGTGCCGGAGGTGAGGATGACACGCCAGACAAAGGTGGCCAGACCGGCCGCCTTGGACCAGGGGTTCATGCGCCGCTCCATCAGGGTCCACAGATAGACGGCAACGAGGCCGTAGAAGACCGGATAGAGAATCATGTTCCAGCCGAAGACCGAGGTCAGGTTGACATGCGTTGCGGCGACGATCCCCCGGTCGGCGCGACCGAGGTCAAGCATGATCACGGCGAGGCCACCGGTCATCATGGCGATGCCAAGCAGGCCGGATAGCGGTGCGCGCGACTTGTAGAGCGCGCGGCCGAAGACCGAACCCATCGAGGCGACGTTGAGCACGCCTGAGGCGGTGATGATCAGGAAGATCGACACGACATGAGGCAGGCCCCAGACGAACTGGTTGTTCATGCCGGTGACGACGTGGCCTTCATGCTCCATGTAGAGGGCGGCGGCGACGCCGATGGCCGACACCAGACTGCCGATCGCGGCCAGCAGGTAGAAACGACCTTCTTCGTTGCGGGGGTTCAATGTGGACATGATCAGATTCCCTGGTAGCGCACGCCCTGGTCCAGGCGCAGGTCGGCGCGCACCTGGGTGGTCGGCACGCTGGCAATGCGCTGGGCGATGGCACTGGCGGGATCAAGGAGGTCGCCGAAGGTCATCGCGCCGTTCGGGCAGGACTCGACGCACGCTGGCTGCTGGCCCTTGTCCACGCGATGCACGCAGAGCGTGCAGCTTTCGACGCAGCCCTGGCCGCGCGGAACCTCGGGGTTCTGGTCGTGCAGCGGGGTATGGACAAAGGAGCGCGCCTTGTAGGGGCAGGCCATCATGCAGTAGCGGCAGCCGATGCAGGTGTGGCGGTCGACCAGCACAATGCCGTCGGCGCGTTTCATGGAGGCGCCGGTGGGGCAGACATCCACACAGGGCGGGTTGGCGCAGTGCTGGCACATCATGGGCAGTTGCGTGACTCGACCATTGCGGCGGTCCACCAGTTCGATCTTGCGTATCCACTGCGAGTTCTGCCGCGGATCGGAAAGCTTTTCGCTGACACCGTTTTCGGTGTGGCAGGCATCGATGCACTTGGTGCATCCCGGCGCGCACTTGTTGGCATCGATCAGCAGGCCCCAGCGCACCGTGGGCGAGGCGGCGGTGCCGGCCTTGCGTGCATCGGTCGCGGCGTTGGCCGCATTGGCGTCACCGGCGACGGCCATCAGGTGCAGGCCGGGCGCAATGACCGTGAAGCCGAGGCCGGCCACGCCGGCGCCAGCGGTGGCAATGAAGCTGCGACGCGGGTTCAGTTTCGTTCCTTGGTCGCTCATGGCTTTACTCCTGCTGCCTTGAAACCGGCCTTGGGCTGGTGACACTCGAAGCAGTCGAGCTTCACCGCGACATAAGCGTGGCAGCTCTGGCAGAAGTTGTCGTTGCTGCCCAGCACCGAACCGGTCTTCTTGCTGGCATGGCACTCGATGCAGGCATTCAGCGACGTCGGTTCGCCGCGGATGCCCTGGCGCAGGCTGCGGTCGCGCTGGTGCTTGAGCATCTCCATGTGGTTGCGGCGCATCTCCTCCACCGGCGCCACGCAATGGCCGGGGTTGGCGATCGCTATCACCGGAGTGGCGGTGCGGCCGCCGTCGCCGGCAAGAGTCGGCGCTGGCGACACGGCGATGAACGCGGCAAAGAGGGCGACAAGGATGCGCAGCAGCTTCATGAGTTCGTTACTCGCCGAGGCCCATCTGGATGTAGCCGGTCGGGCAGACGTCGGCGCAGATGTGGCAGCCGATGCACTTGTCGTAATCGGTGGCGACGTAGCGGCCGGTCATGGTCTCGGTTTTCTTGACCTTGTACACGGCGGTCTGCGGGCAATACATGACGCAGTTGTCGCATTCGAAACACTGGCCGCAACTCATGCAGCGCTTGGCTTCGGCAATGACCTGCGCTTCGCTCAACGGGTCGATGCGTTCCTGGAAGTTGCCCAGTGCCGAGTCCTTGTTCAGGTGCGTAATGTGGCGCCTGTTGCGTGCCGTGTACTGGAAGTGGCCGAGGAACAGCTGATCATGCGGAATCACATAGCGGTCGGAGCGGTTCTCGTAGTTGTGCACCACTTCCTTGCTCTTGTCGGTGCCGCGCAGGGCCTCATTGACCGAGCCCATCTGGATGCCTTTTTCGAGGTACTTGCGCATCAGGTCGAAGGAATGCACGTCGATCTTGGGCCGGCGACCGGGTTCGATGCCGGCCAGGAACTGGTCGATGCCGTCGGCGGCAATCGCGCCGTGGCCGACGGCCGTGGTCAGCAGGTGCGGACGGATGACGTCGCCGCCGGCATACACGCCGGGTTTGCCGGTGACTTGATAATTCTTGTCGGCGGCGACGGCGCCCTTGCCTGAATTGAATTCCTCAATGCCGGTGAAATCGACGGCCTGGCCGATGGCGGAAACGATCAGATCGGCCGGCAGGTCTTTTTCGGTGCCTTCGATCTTCTTGATCTCGAGGCGTGGTCCGATCATTTTCGCTTCGCACTGCATCACGCGCAGCGCGGTGGCGCGGCCGTCGGCGCCCTTGACGACGCCGATCGGCATCCAGCCGCCCATGATGGTGATGCCTTCGGCCTGGGCGTGATCGATTTCCGGCTTGCTGGCCATCATCTTGTCGACCGCGAAGACCGAGGTCAGCGTCACTTCCGCACCCTGACGCAGGGAAATATCGGCTACATCTTGTGCCAGATGGCCGGCAATGGCGGCTTCAAAATCGGAAGGATTGGTCTTCTGAATATGGCCGAGACGACGCGCCACGGTAGCGACGTCGATCGAGGTGTCGCCGCCGCCGACCACCACCACGCGGTGACCGACATGCTTCAGGCGGCCGTCGTTGAAGGCTTTGAGGAAGGCCGTGGCGGTAACGATATTGGGTGCGGCGTTGGCAGCGGCATCGCCCTCGATGGGCAGGGCGCGGCCGGCCTGGGCGCCGAGGCCGAGGAAGATCGCGTCGTAACTGGCGCGCAATTGCTCGAGGGTGACATCGGTGCCGATACGCGTCTTGAGATGTACTTCGACGCCGAGATCGAGGATGCGCTGGATTTCGGCATCGAGTGTCTCGCGCGGCGTGCGGTAGCCGGGGATGCCATAGCGCATCATGCCGCCGAGGAATTCATGCTCGTCGAATAGGGTGATGCTGTGGCCCTTGAGTGCCAGTTGGTAGGCCACAGAGAGGCCGGCCGGGCCGCCGCCGATGACGGCGACTTTCTTGCCGGTCTTGTGCTCGGGTGCCTTGAACTTGAGGCCGTTCTGGATGGCCCAGTCGCCCAGATAATGTTCGACCGAGTTGATGCCGACGTGGTCTTCGACTTCATTGCGGTTGCAACCGGTTTCGCAGGGCGCGGGACAGACGCGGCCCATCACCGAAGGCAGCGGGTTGGCTTCCGTCAGGCGGCGCCAGGCGTATTCCTGCCAGGTCATCGGCTTGCCGTCGGCACCGATGGCACCGACCGGCGGCTTCTCGATGCCGCGTACGATGTTGAGGTAGCCGCGAATGTCTTCGCCGGACGGGCAGGAACCCTGGCAGGGCGGCGTCGACTGGACGTAGGTCGGGCACTTGTAGGAATAGCTGGCCTGGAAGATCTGCTGTTGCCAGCGCTTGACCTTGGTCTCACCCTCCTTGTAGCGGCGGAAGTTGAGTTTTTCGGGCTGAATTTCAGTAGTCGCGGACATTGTCGTCTCCGTCAAATCTTTGAAAATCTATTAGCCACAGAGGACACAGAGGACACAGAGAAAACCGGGTCGCTTGTTTTGCCGTTCTCTGTGATCTCTGTGACCTCTGTGGCTGCTTTTCGGTTTTCATTGTTCATTTCCCAGCACGATCGCGGTGCTGACCAACTGGTGCACGCCGCCGGCCATGCTCATCTTGTAGCCGTAGTAGGGCAGCACCTTGGTGAATTGGGCCTTGCAGATGGCGCAGATCATGGCCACGAAATTGACCTGGTCGTGATCGGCCACCTGCTTGATCGCTTCCATGCGCGGCAGGGCGCCCTTGAGGCGCAGGTCGAGCAGTTCGTCGGTGAGGACGCCGCCGCCGCCGCCGCAGCAGAAGGTTTTTTCGCGGATCGTGTCCGCATCCATTTCGACGTAGTGATTGGCGACGGCGTGGATGATGTTGCGCGGAATCTCGAACTGGCCGCCGGGCATGTCGCCCATGCGCGAGGCGCGGGCAACGTTGCAGGAGTCGTGGAAGGTGATGATGCGGTGGTCGTTGGCCGACTTGTCGAATTTGAGCCGACCCTGCTGGATCAGATCCCAGGTCACCTCGCAGATATGCGAGGGCTGCCTGTAGTTCGGATCGAGCTGCTTCTGCAATTCGATGGCGAACGGATCCGGTTTGCCCACCCCGGCGCCGGCACCAATGCCGACCAGGGTGTTCCAGAAGGAATAGGCGACGCGCCAGGCATGGCCGCATTCGCCGACCACGATGCGCTTGACGCCGAGTTCCAGCGCGGCTTCGCGCACACGCAGCGCGATCTTGCGCAGTTGTTCGTAGTTGCCGATGAACATGCCGAAGTTTCCAGCCTCGGAGGCCTTCGACGACAGGGTCCAGGAAATGCCGGCGGCGTGAAAGACCTTGCCGTAGCCGATCAGGCTTTCGATGTGCGGCTCGGCGAAGAAGTCGGCCGATGGCGTGACCAGCAGCACTTCGGCGCCGTGTACATCGAGCGGATACTTGACGTCGATGCCGGTGTCTTCCTTGACGTCTTCCTCGACGCCCTCCAGGGTATTGATCAGCGCCGGACCGGGCAGTCCCAGGTTGTTGCCGATTCTGTGCACCTTGCCGATGATCTCGTTCGAATATTTCTCGCCGTAGCCGGCGGAGTCGAGAATCGAGTGCGCGGCCATGGTTACTTCGGCGGTGTCGATGCCGTAGGGGCAGTACAGCGAGCAGCGCCGGCACTGCGAGCATTGCCAGAAGTAGGTGTACCAGTCGTCGAGCACTTCCTTCGTCAGATCCCTGGCGCCGACCAGGCTGGGGAAAAGCTTGCCGGGCACGGTGAAGTAGCGCCGGTAAACGCTGCGCATCAGGTCCTGGCGCGCCACCGGCATGTTCTTCGGATCGGCGGTGCCGAGGAAGTAGTGGCACTTGTCGGTGCAGGCGCCGCAATGGACGCAGGAGTCCATGAATACCTTGAGTGCGCGACTCTGGCCGAGCAGTTCGCCCATCTTGGCGATTGCCACGTCATGGGTTACCTGCCAGTCATCGTCGAGCCTGGTGTTGAAGCCCAGGGCTTCCTGAATCTTCTCGTTGGCGACGTAGGGCCGGCTGTCCTTCATCGAGTCCGGCTGCAAGGCCGGAATGCACGGCATGTCGCGATAGGCGGGCGCTTCGATCTTGGCCTTCTCGGCGGGCTTCGCAGCGGCGGCAGGTGTGGTCACGTCAGCCATGTCAGTTCTTCGCGTCGAGAGGTGCGGCCCAGGGCGCCAGATGGCGCGCTTCACGCGGGTTGTCGACCTGGTTGCGGGTCGGCGAGAAGAATACGCCGGGTGCGTGCAGCAGCTTGCTGACTGGGAAGACGATCATCAGCAGTGCGACCATCGACAGATGAAGGAAAAGGGCGGGATGCGTCGGCAGCGGATTGATCTCGAATACCATCAGGCCGAGGAAGAAGGCTTTCACCGCGACGATGTCCGTGTGATTGACGAACTTCATCAAGAGGCCGGTGACGGCAATGCCGAGCAGCAGGGCCAGCATCAGGTGATCGGAGGGGGTCGAGATGTAGCGGATGCGCTCCACCAGAAAGCGCCGCGCCCAGAGTCCGGCCAGACCGGCGGCCATGGCGAAGCCGGCATACATGCCGAAAGGCTGGATGAAGGCGATGATGAAGTTCACCGGCTCGGTGAAATAGCGCAGATGGCGCAGCAGCACCAGCGCCAGGCTGACATGGAACAGCCAGCCCAGCGCCCAGATCCACAGGTTGGCCTTGAACAGGCTTTCAAAAAACGCCACTTCGCGGAACATGCGAAACACGACGCCGCTCGTCGTCGTCGGCGCCGGCGTGGTCGGAATCTTCAGCGGCGCCGGAGTGCGCGCGTAGTCATAAACCTTGTACGCGACGCCGCCGACGAAGATCAGCGTGGCGGCGTAGAACAGGATCGCGAAGAAGAGGCTCATGGGCGCTCGCTATTGCAGCTCAGAAACGGATATTCGGGAAAGGAATCGGGTCGAGGGCGCGAAGGTCGACAAAGCCATCGGCCCGATTACGCACCGGAATCAGACGCAGCCGGTCGGCTTGGCCAGGCCGGCGATCTTGCAGGCCTGCTTGGCGGGACCGTAGGGGAACAGTTCATACAGGTACTGGCTGGTGCCCTTGTCCGCGCCGAGTTTCTTGCCGATGGCCTTGGTCAGCACGCGCACCGCCGGGGCGATCTGGTATTCGTTGTAGTAGTCGCGCAGAAAGTTGATGACTTCCCAGTGCGCTTCGGTCATCTCGACGCTTTCCGTCTGGGCGAGATATTTCCCGACTTCCTCGGTCCAGTCGCCGAGATTGACCAGGTAGCCCTCTTCGTCGGTTTCGTAGGACTTGCCGTTGACTTCGATGCTAGCCATGTGTTTCTCCTTGATTACTTGGTGAGGTGTGGGGTGTGAAATGTTTCTGTTAATGCGGATTTGCTACAGCCACGATTGGCAGTTCTTGTGCTCTGCGACGAGGTCGACGAAGCCGCCGTAATCGACAGTGGTGATGCCTTCCATGACGCGGTCTTGCATGCCGCGCGCTTCGAGATCCGGCGCGAGTGCATATACCTTGAAGCGCCCCAGCGCGACGCGCAGTTTGCTTTCGCCCTCGTTGCCGCGGGTGGCGGCATAGACGGCGTCCTCGATCAGCAGAATGGCGCCGCCTTCCAGCGCGACGCGCAGACAGGAGTCCAGCGCGTTGCGTTCGGCTGGCGATTTATTGACGATGTGCAGCATCTTTTTTTTCTCCGTTCAGAAGGTCAGGACAACGTCCTGCCCTTCCATGAGCTTGCCCAGATCGGCGCGCGACATCACCGTGACGTCGACCAGCAGGTCGTCTTCGCTCAGGCCGCGGGTGGCCAGCGCTTCTTCCTCGACATACAGCTTCTCGATGTCGTAGCCATCCAGGGCGCGGTAGGTGGGCGAGAAGTTCTTGTTCTCGATGCCCTTGGTTTGCTGGCCCTTCTTCAACTGGAATACGCCGTCGTCCATGAAGACGAGGCTGACGTCCTGGTCGAAGGCCGCCGTGATCAGCACCACTTCCAGCGCTTCGAGCGCATAGACGGTGCCGTAGGGCGCCTTGCGATTGACGAACATGAATTTCTTGATGGTGCCTTCGCTCATGTCAGTCTCCAAACGTCACAAGGCGGTCGGCCTCGATGCCGGCTTCGACCAGCTGGCCGAGTCCCGAGATGCGGAAACCCGCGGCCAGGTTTTCGTCACGGATGCCGCGGCGCAGGGCGGCGGCAACGCATACCACGAGGTCAATCTTGTGGTCCGCGGCGAGCTTGGACCAGCGGTTGACGATGTTGCGGTCGTCCAGCGGCGGTTCGGTCAGCGATGAAGCGTTATTGACGCCGTCGTTATAGAAGAACACGCGACGAATCTCGTGGCCCTTCTCCAGCGCCGCCCGGCAGAACAGGTAGGCGGAATCGCTGGCCTGATGCTGGTAGGGCCCTTCGTTGATGGTGACTGCAAGTAGCATGAGCTGGTTTTCCTGGAATGCGCTCAGAAGCGGATATGGGTGGAGGCGTTGAGATTGGCGCGCGAACCACGCCAGTCATCGATCAGGTACTTGGTGAAGGGCAGGCCGGTCTTTTCGAAGAAGCGCGGCCAGCCGATGCGGTCGATCCAGTCGGACAGACGTTCCCAGGGGCGGGCGTCGGCCTTGTAGGTGCGCAGGATGTTGCCGACCACGGCGTTGACTTCGGGCCAGCGCGGCGCGTTGTTGGGCAGACCGGAGGCGACCATCTTCATGAACGTGGGCTTGCCACGTGCGTTGGAGTTCTTGCCGCCAACCCAGATCGCCAGCTTGGAGAATTCCGGATCGTTGATCTGCATCGGCGGGCAGGGGGGATAGCAGGCGCCGCAGCAGATGCACTTCTTCTCATCGACTTCGAGCGAGGGCTTGCCATTGACCAGCGCCGGGCGGATGGCGGCGACGGGGCAACGGGCAACCACGGTAGGACGCTCGCAGACGTTGGCCACCATGTCGTGATTGATCTTGGGTGGCTTGGTATGCTGGATAATTACCGCAATGTCAGCCTGGCCGCCGCAGTTGATCTCGCAGCAGGAGGTGGACAAATGCACGCGGTTGGGCATCTCTTCGCGCTTGAACTCTTCATACAGTTCGTCCATCATCGACTTGACCACGCCCGACGCGTCGGTGCCGGGAATGTCGCAGTGCAGCCAGCCCTGGGTATGGGACACCATGGATATCGAATTGCCGGTGCCGCCGACAGGGAAGCCAGCTTTCTCCAGTTCGACGATCAGCGGGGCGACCTTCTTTTCCGCGGAGACCATGAACTCGATGTTGGAACGGATGGTGAAGCGGACGAAGCCCTCGGCGAAGTTGTCGGCGATGTCGCACAGCTTGCGGATGGTGTAGTGGTCCATCTGGCGCTGGGTGCCGGCGCGCACCGTCCACACTTCGTCACCCGTGTGGGAGACATGGTGCAGCACCCCCGGACGGGGTCGGTCGTGATATTTCCAGTTGCCGTAGTTGGCGATGAATTTCGGATGCAGGTAGGGCTTGTTGTCCGGCACGCCGCATTCGACGGTCTTGCGCGGAGCGGCGGCGGCAGGTATGGGTGCGTTCATGTTCAATCTCCTAGTCGTCGCTTACGCAGCGGCTTTTTTGGCGTTGATCTTGGCAACTTCGTCATCCCAGCCAATGGTATTGACATAGGGATTCATGCGCGGCGTCGAGACCATGTTGGCATTGATTTCAAGGTCGATACCCTCGAGGAAATTGACCAGGCCGATACGCTCGATCATCTCGCCGGTACGCTCGTGTTCCAGTGCGTTTTCGGCGAAGAAATCGATGATCTTCTGGCCCAGTTCGACCAGACCCTCGTAATCCTCTTCTGTCTTGAGCCGCATGAAGGGGACGACTACGGTACCCATCAGGTCGCCGATCTTCAGCGTGCGTTTGCCACCGACCAGAATCGTCGCGCCCTTGTCTACGCCCGTAGCCAGGGCGCCGGTCATGACGTTGATGCAGTGCATGCAGCGCACGCAGTCCTTGTTGTCGATTTCCAGTGCCTGGCTGTCGTTCAGCGCCACGCTGCTGATGTTGTCGGTCTTGCGAACGTCCTTGATCTGCTTGATCTGGATCGCCTTGGTCGGGCAGCGGGCGACGACGTCATTGACCAGTTCGTTCATGCCGTGCTTGGCAAACCACTTCTTCGCCAACGCCTCATCGGTGCGGATGTTGTCGCGCCAGGTGCCGATGATGGCCATGTCCGAGCGCTGGATCGAGTTCATGCAATCGTTCGGGCAGCCGGAAAACTTGAACTTGAATTTGTAGGGCAGGGCCGGACGGTGGAGGTCGTCGAGGAAGGTGTTGAGCACCTGGCGATGCGCCTTGGCCTCGTCGTAGCAGGACTGCTCGCAGCGTGCGGCGCCGACGCAGGACATCGAGGTGCGCACCGACGGGCCGGCGCCACCCATGTCGAAGCCCATCTCGTTGAACGCGTCGAAGGCCGGCTGGGTGTTCTCCGAGGTGACGCCCTGGAACATGATGTCGCCTGACTGGCCGTGCAGCGCGATCAGGCCGGAGCCGTACTTCTCCCAGATGTCGCAGAACGGGCGCAGCGTCTTCGTGTCGTAGTGCATGCCGGCGGGCGGCATGATGCGCAGGGTGTGGAATTCGGCGGCATCCGGGAATACTGCCTTGCCGTCTGCGTCCTTGATTTCGGTGAAGCGCGGAATGACGCCGCCGCCGTAGCCGCGCACGCCGACCGTGCCGCCCTTCCAGTAGCCCTTGCGGGTCTGGTAGGAGTGTTCGAGATGGCCGAGGATGTCGACCACATAGTCCTTGTCCTTGGCCATGCGCTTGAGGCCGGTGACAAAACTGGGCCACGGGCCGCTTTCCAGTTGATCCAGATTCGGTGTTGGGTGCATGGGCTTGGCCATGATGGTTCCTCCTCGTTGTCGGGCGTAACTTGATTGAGCGATGGTAGGAGTCTGTGCGGTGCACAAACCATACTCCCGAGAGGTAATTCGACCTACCCGAAAGAGTTATATGCTTGCACCCCCATCCGGTGATGGCTGTCTACCCGTCGCTGGTGCCATAGTCCGCTTCCACATAGAGAGAAATCCTTGGATACCGTTACCTCGCTCGACAAGTTTCGTGTGCCCATCGGCAATCAGGAGATCGAACTGCAGCAGTTCGTCTTCGAGGCCGGCGGCATGCCGCTGCTGCGCACGCGCATTCGCGAGGCCAGTCGCTTCACTATTTTTGACGTCGATCCGGTGACGGCGGCGCGCTGGGGCAAGGTGCTCTGCGCCTGGGCCGCCGCGCAGCCGGGGATGCCTGACAAAGAAAGGGATGCTGTTTGAATCGATCGGCGGATGAGGCTTCGAGCCGGATGGTCGATGTCGTGTTTTCGCTGGAAGAGGGCGCGCTCGGTGACGACCATGCCAGCGCCTTGTCTCTGGCGGTACGGCGCGCCTTACCCTGGTTCGATGACGAGCCGGAGGCGGCCATCTTGCCGCTGTCGGGCCTGGCGCGCGGCGATGGCGTGCGCTTTGTCGGTCGCCGCAGCCGTCTGATCTTGCGCCTGCCGATTCACCGTAGCGCCAGCGCCGACTTTCTCACCGGCGCCCGGCTTGATCTGGATGGCATTGCGCTGACGGTGGGCGTGAGCAGCCTTCGCCCGCTGCTTCCTGCCCGTGGCGTGGTGTATTCGCATTTCGTCAGTGTCGGCACGGACGACGAGCTGGAGTTTCTCGCGCTTTGCACGTCATTGCTCGCGGCGCGTGGCCTGAAGCCGCAACTGATTACCGGCAAGGCGCGTGAGCTGCGCGCCCCGGCTGGCCTGGTGCGCGGTTTCAGCCTGATGCTGCACGGCCTGGGCGCCGCCGAATCGCTGGCTGTGCAGGAAAGCGGTATCGGCGAACACCGTGCCCTTGGCTGCGGCATTTTTGTTCCCCATAAATCGGTCGCTGCTGTCGGCGGCCAATCATAAATTTAGCGAGGAGATTCCTCATGACCGAAGTTGCCACCGTCACGCTCGATGTATGCGGTCTGCCTTGTCCGGCACCACTGCTGGGCGCCAAGAAACTTATCGATGATCTGCAACCCGGCCAGACGCTGCGCCTGATTTCCGATTGTCCGGGTACCGCGGACGATCTGTTCTCATGGGCGAAAGTGACTGGAAATGTCGTGCTCGGCAGCGAGAAGCTGGCCGATCGCAAGACTGCCTACCTGATCCAGCGCGCGGGCGGTGCCAGCGCCACGCCGATTGCGCAGGTGACGCTGGACATGCGTGGCGTTTCCTGCCCCGGTCCCATCGTGGAGGCGAAGAAGTTGCTGGACGGCATGAAAGCGGGCGAGGTGCTGCAACTGGTCAGCGATTGCCCCGGCGCGACCGACGATGTCGCGTCGTGGGCCAAGGCCGGCGCCGCCGAACTGGTGTTTTCACATGAATCCGGACGCGGAATCAACGAGTTTTACCTGCGGCGCAAATGAATCGAGCAAACCAGAACAAGGAGATCGCCATGAGCTACACCATCAATGGAGTTGAAAAGGAAGTCAACGAGAACGGCTACTTGCTGGAGCCCGATTTCAGCGAAGAGGCGGTGACTGTAATTGCGGCCGCCGAAGGCCTGACGCTGACCGACCAGCATTGGAAGATCGTCAATTTTCTGCGCGAGAAGTACAAGGAGGACGGCCATACGCCGAACCTGCGTAACCTGATCAAGGGTCTGCAGGAAGATGGCGGCATGCCCGAAGCCGACAGCGGCCTGTTGTTCGAACTATTTCCTGATGGCGGCGCTGCCAAGCAGGGCTGCAAGGTCGGCGGTTTGCCGCAGCCGTTGGGAAAAGCTGGCTATTGAAAATAGCCGCCTTTTCCCTGCGGGGAATTAGTGGCCCCCACCCCCCAGCCCCCGCCCAGGCGGGGGTGACCAATTAGCTCGCTGCGCTCGACTGGTATGAATCATGGCCATTAGGATTCGCTCAAGTTTCCACGCTGGTGGCAAGCCGCGCTCGATGGTGGAACTTGCCAGCGTCATTGCGATGCTGGGATGGAAGCTGGCGATCGATTCGATCAAGCGCATGCGCGAGGCGGAATACGATATCGACCTGGGCAACGCCTACTTCGACTTCGTCTGCGAGTTCATGGTTTTTCTCGCCCAGGCGGCGGATCGCATTGCTTACCGCGAGTTGTCGCCGGAACAGCGCATCGAGTTCACCACGGCGCTGGCGCAGCGCATGGCGGAAGCGATCGAGGACAACAGCGACATGCTGCTGGTCGAGGTGGCACCGGGAAAGTGCCGGCAGCATTTCCTCGATCTGTTCAACCGGCGCGGTACGGAATATGCGGATCACGGCTACACCGCGGATGGACCCGACTTTGGTTTTCGCCGCTGCTTTTCCGCTTGCCTGAAGGAAGTGCTGCCGGAAAAGGATCAACTGTGGGCGGTGGATCAGGTGATGGAGATCGAATCGCCCGAGGCCATCAAGGCGCTGGAGAAAACGCTGGCGGGACTGTTTCATCCCGGCGAGATCAAGAGTCGGCGCCCGCGGCACGGCGCGGTCAGCGAAACGGAATAAGGATGCCCGGTCCCTTCGACCTCGCTGACCTGGCCAGCTATCGCCGGTGGCGCGAGCAAAAACTCGACAGCGCGCCGCGGCGCATGGAGGACATTCTGGTCGCGCTTGACGATCCGCGAGAACTGGTGGCTGCCGAACTTGCGGCCTTGCTGCAACACTGCGCCACGGCCAACATGGCGATCTACACCAGCAATACCGTGGGCAATGCGGACAAGGAAATTCCGCGGCGGCTGGGTGCCCAACTGGGCCTGCATCGCCTCGACAGCCACTGGCTCACCGACGACGACGCCATTTCGCCGATTTCGGTGCGCGGCGCGGCGGAGCGCGGCGAGCGCAAGGAGTTCATTCCCTACACCGACAAGCCGATCAAGTGGCATACCGACGGCTACTACAACGTCCCTGAGCGCACCGTGCGCGGCATGGTCCTGCATTGCGTGCAGAGGGCCGAATCGGGCGGGGAGAACCAACTGCTCGACCACGAGATCGCCTACATCCTGTTGCGCGACGAGAATCCCGACCACATCCGCGCCTTGTCGCAGGCCGATGCGATGACCATTCCGCCGCGCATGGATGAAACCGGTATCGCCCGCGCGGCCCAGCCCGGACCGGTGTTCTCGGTCGATGGCGAGGGTTTCCTGCACATGCGCTACACGGCGCGCACCATCAGCATCGAGTGGCACGCGGATGCGGCGACGCTGGCCGCCGTCGCCGCATTGGCGAGGCTGCTCGCGACGCCGACGCCGTGGACCCTGCACGGACGCCTGGAGCCGGGCATGGGGCTGGTTTGTAACAACGTGCTGCATGACCGTTCAGGCTTTGTCGATGGACCGCAACGCCAGCGGCTGCTGTACCGGGCGCGCTACCACGAGCGTGTTCTTCCGTTTCCAGACCATCCGTGACTTTGTTGACTTCGCCTTGCCGTGCTATTCGCACTGTCTGCGGCTCGTCTTCGCGTCACGAATGGTCTGGAAACGGAATTACGTCCTGGCCGGGCCAGGTAGCGGCCTGACGGGCGCTACGTTGGTGTTGGCGGTCAGCCTGCGGCGGCCGCCAGCAGATCTTCCAGTCGCGTCATCTTTTCGCGCGGACGACCCTGTCCGGCGGCGACTTCCGCTGCATTGATTTTCTGCCAGCCGGCGAAGTCGACCGGTCGTGCCCCGCGTTCGGCAAGCAGCGTGTCGATCAGCGCACCGCCGGGCTTTCTGCCGGGCTCATGGCCAGCAAGATCGGCCAGGATCAACTCGGCCACCGCCAGCGCGTCGGCCCTGTTCGCGGGCACCACGCCCTGTGGACCGCGCTTGCACCAGCCTGCGGCATAAATGCCCGGTTCGACGCGACCTTGCGTGTTGGCGACAATGCCTTGCGCCGTGTCGAAGGGCAGGCCGGGGAAGGGTGTGCTGCGATAGCCGATGGCGCTGATGACGGTGTCGGCCGGAATCGTGAAAGTCTTGCTACCGGGGATCGCCCGGCCGTGTTCGACGCGGGTATGGTCGAGCACCAGTTCCTGCGCGCGGGTCTCGCCACGTATCGCCATCGGCGCGGCATGGAACAGGAAGTGGATGCGCACAGGTTTCTCGGGCTGTACTCCGCGCGCTGCGTAGCCGCGGAGTGTCTTCAGGTTATTCCCGACCAGTTTCTTCTGCTCCTCACTCAGTCCATCCGGCAAGGCTTGCGGCAATTGCTCCGGATCGACCAGCGTGGCCACGCGCGACAACTCGCCGAACTCCGCCAGTTCGGCGGTGGTGAAGCTCGCCTCGAGCGGGCCGCGGCGACCGATCAGCCAGATGTCCTCAATCGGAGCGACCTCGAACACAGAACGGGCATGGGCGCACAAATCCGAACTCGCCAGTTCGTCGGCTGTCTTGCCCAGCAGACGCGCAATGTCGAGCGCCACATTGCCGTTGCCGATGATCGCCACCGACTTTCCGTCGAGCTTCGGATCGAGCTCGCGGCCATCGGGAATGCCGTTGTACCAGGCGACGAATTGCCCCGAGCCATACACGGCATCCAGATCCTCACCGGGGATGCCGAGCCGGCGGTCTTCCAGCGCGCCGATGGTGATGATCAGCACGTCGTAGGCGGCCTTCAACTCCGCATAGGAAATGTCGCGACCGATGGCGACGTTGCCGAGAAAGCGCACGACGTCCTTGCCCAGCGTGCGCTCGAATTGCCGCGCGATGTTCTTGGTGCCCTGATGGTCCGGGGCGACGCCGCCGCGCACCAGGCCGAAGGGCGTTGGCAGGCGGTCGAAAATGTCGATGAAGGCTGCTGGCAGCTTGCGTCCGAGAGCGTCGGCGACGTAGCACCCCGAGGGTCCGGCGCCGACAATGCCGATGTGGAGAGGGACCCCGCTCATGCCTCTTTCGTGATCTCGCCCGCAGTCGAACCGCTGAAGCGACGCTGAAAATAAGGCGCAGCCGCGGGCAACGGCCCATCGGCTGTTCGTAGCACATCGGCGAGGTGACGCTCGGCCTGCTCCCGGGTCAGCAGGTAGAGTTCACTGCATATCTTGCGGGCGATATCGCCCGGCCAGTCCTTGGGCAGCAATTGCGCGGGCAATTGCGGATCGCGCAACTGGACGCGGCGGAATTCGTGGATCAGCAGCGTGCGGACACAGAAGGCCTGCTCCGGGTCGAGTTTGCGCGCGGCTCCAATGGCGCGCGCCACGGGGCGGAATGTGGCGCAGAAGCGCTTGTAGCCCTCGGCGATGGCGTCGAGATTCCAGCACTCACGCACCAACTCCTGCAGTGGACGGCTGGAAAGCGCGCCCAGCGTGCGACCCCGTATCACCACCACCTTGTCGTGCGTACCGGTGCCCTGCAGGATGTCGAGTACCGACTCGTGGTTGGCATAGGGGTGTGCCAATACGCCCGGTGCTATGACGCCAAAGCCCTCCCACTGCAGTTCGCGGCGCAGGGCGTCGCGCTGCGCGGGCGACAGCATGCCGCCACCGGTGAATACCACTTGCCAGTCGCCGTCCCACTGCTGGCGCGGATCATCGTAGATACGCCGGTAAGCGTGTTCAAAACGTCGGTGGCCGGTGGCAGTCAGGCTGTAGTAGCTGTTGCGCCCGATGTGTTCGGCGACCAGCCATTTTTCCTTGGAGAGCCGGAATACGCTGGTCCTCACCAGGCGCTGGTTCAGCCCCAATGGTTCGACCAGTTCGATCAGGCTGCGAAGCCAGACGGTGCCCCCGTGCGGGGCGATTGCGTCACCATAGATGGTAATGAGCAGCGAGTTGGAGCGCGGCATATGGTTGGCCAGAAATGCATCCAGCCACTGGTGGATGAAGCGGCTTTTCATGTTCGAAACCTTCCCTGAATAGATGGTTCAAATGATATCACTGGTACTGTTGACGTGTAACACGGTTTCAATTGGCATGCAGACGCTGTTTTCCGTTCGATTCGCGCCGATTTGCATCTAGCGCCGAAAAGTATCTTGTAAACAATATCAAGGAACTAATTTATTGAAGTCTGAAAAAAGAGATTGACAGTCATGTAGTGATACACTATTGTAAACTACAATATCTAATTTTGTATCGCTAATGTTCTTGGTGTCGCATTGCTTGATGTCTGGAGCGAGGCTACGGGGTAACCTGTTTGCGGCGACGTTATCTGGAGAGTTGAAATGAGGACGTTCAAGACTTACGACAAAGGCGACGTTCTGCCCGAGGACTACAAGAAGGCGCTGATCAACCTGATGTGCTTCCAGGCGGATTCGGAATATGCCGGTGGCCAGCGCGTCGCCGAGAACCATCGCTACGCCACGCGCCCGGAAGAGGCCTACCGCCTGTCGAAGAAAGTGTTCGAGGAAATGGGGCACGCATTTTATGTGTGGAACCTGTTGCAGGAACTCGGCGTCGACGTTGACGCTCGCCTCCATGAGCTTTCCCACAATCCGGAGAACCCCGATCCGCGGAAGGTGAACGTGATCAACGGCTTCCGCAAGGAGAACTGGTCCAAGTTCTTCGAGTGCTGGGAAGATGTCGCCTTGTTCTCGACCGTGGTCACGCCGGCTGCCGTGGCTTTCCTCGGTCAGTATCGCGAATGCTCCTACCTGCCCTGGGCGCGTGTCAACGTGCGCATCCACAAGGAGGAATACGGCCACCTTGCTTTTGGCGTCTGGGCGTCGAAGCGCTGCATCGAGTTTGGCGGCGAGAAGACCCGCGAATTCATGCAGCAGCGCATTCCCAAGTTCATGCAGATGGGCCTCGGCTTTTATGGCCGCCCGTCGGCCGGGGGCGAGAGGTCGCAGATGTTCGACATTTATTACGAGTATGGGATCAAGGTGAAAAAGCCGGAGGAACTGCAGACCGAATATCTGGAGCTGCTTGACTCCCGCCTCAAGGAAATCGGCCTGGTCATGCCTGCCGGCGTTGAAGCCGACTACGACATGCGCATGGGCTACGAAGCCGAAGAGCCGGTTGGCGCTTGATTCCATGCCTGGCTCGCCCCAGCAGCTGATCGACGGCGAGATCACCGAACTCAAGCGCTTCGGCTACACGCCGTTCGGCGATGCCGCGCCCGACTGGGCTGGCATGTGGGATTTGCTGCGGGGGGATTTCGCCACTTTGCAGCGCACACATGTCCCTGCCTATGCGGAGATGAGTCCCTGGCCGCAGGAAGGCGCGCGCATCTACATGCGCCGTCGCCTGCTGGCGGATCGCCTGTTCGAGGAATGCCAGGAACTGTACCGGCGCCTGCATGGCGAAGGCATCAACACCGAACTGGTGGAAGCCTACTCGCTGGCGCGGGATGCCTATGAAGAAGCCGTGCTCGACTTCGGCAAAGCCCGTGAGATGCTGGAAGGCGTTTTCACCAGAAGCGTCGACGTGGTTTCAGCGAGCCGGGCCTGAGCCGTACGTGAGGGCTCTCAGGACCAACCCAGTTCTGCGCGCACGATAGCCGCGCCCTCCGCCAGCGCGTTCAGCTTGCCGCGGGCCACGGCACGCGGCAGCGGCACCATGCCGCAATTGGTACAGCCGATCAGGCGATGCGGCTTCACCCATTGCAAGGCGCGGCGCAAGGTGGCTGCGACTTCCTCGGGCGTCTCGATGCGGTTGGTGGCGACGTCAATCGTGCCGACCATGACTTCCTTGCCGTCGAGCAGGCCGATCAGTTCCATCGGCACGTGCGAGTTCTGGCACTCGAGGCTAACCTGGTTTATGCGGCTGGCGGCGAGCAGCGGGAAGGTCTGTTCGTACTGCCGCCACTCCGCGCCGAGTCCTTCCTTCCATTTGATGTTGGCCTCGATGCCGTAACCGTAGCAGATATGCACGGCGGTCTTGCACGGCAGGTCGGCCGCGGCGCGCTCGAGCGTCTTCACGCCCCAGTCGCGGACTTCGTCGAAAAAAACGTTGAAGGCCGGCTCGTCGAACTGGACGATGTCCACGCCGGCCTCGGCCAGTTCCCGTGCTTCCTGGTTGAGGATCTCGGCGAAGGCCCACGCCAGCTTTTCGCGGCTTCTGAAATGGTCGTCGTAAAGGGTGTCGATCATGGTCATCGGGCCGGGCAGGGTGAACTTGATCGGCTGCGTCGTCAGCAGGCGCAAGCGCCGCGCATCCTCGACGAAGACCGAGCGCTTGCGCGACACCGGGCCGACCACCATCGGTACCTCGGCATCGTAGCGGTCGCGAATGCGCACGGTCTTGCGGTTGGCGAAATCCACCCCGTCGAGATGTTCGATGAATGTCGTTACGAAGTGCTGCCGGGTCTGCTCGCCGTCGCCGATGACGGTGATGCCGGCACGCAGTTGGTCGTCGACGGCGAGCCTCATGGCATCCACCTTGGCCTGTTCCAGCGTCTCGCCGGAAAGCTGCCAGGGCGCCCACAGTTTTTCGGGCTGGGCCAGCCAGGCCGGTTTGGGCAGGCTTCCCGCGATGGCGGTGGCAATGGGCTGGGTCATGTCGCGCTCTCCTGGGTATGGCGGCCGGTCGGGCGATAATCAGATGGCTCCCCCGAACAGCACGCGCAGTGAATTATCGCCTGAATATTCATCGCGTCAAACGTCTCCGGTCATGCCTGGCATGACCGGGAACAGTGATAGGCTGCAAGGCAATTCATGATGCCGCGCGAAAGGACCGCAGGATGATCGAGCTATTTACCGCCGCCACACCGAATGGCCACAAGGTGTCCATCGCCCTGGAAGAACTGGAGTTGCCGTATTCGATGCGGGTGCTCGACCTGGGCAAGCAGGAGCAAAAGCAGCCCGGGTTCCTGACGATCAATCCCAATGGACGGATTCCCGCGATCATCGACCACGATGCCGGCGACTTCGCGGTTTTCGAGTCGGGCGCGATCCTGATCTATCTTGCGGAGAAGACCGGAAAGCTGATGCCGCATGATCCGAAGGGCCGCTCGCGCGTACTGCAGTGGCTGATGTTCCAGGTGGGCGGCATCGGACCAATGATGGGCCAGGCCAACGTGTTCTTTCGCTATTTCCCGGAAAAGATCCAGCCGGCCATCGATCGTTACCAGGGAGAGTGCGCGCGCCTGTTTCGGGTCCTCGACGGTCAACTGAAGGACCATGAATATCTGGCGGGTGATTACTCCATTGCCGACATCGCGAACTGGGCCTGGGTTCGCACGCACCGCTGGTCGGGAGTGCCGGTCGATGAGTTTCCCGATCTTCAGCGCTGGTTGGCTTTGATCCGCGCCCGCCCCGCTGTTCAGCAGGGCATTCTGAAACCACCTTCCAGCATCGATTCGCGCGACAGCGAGGAGCAGGCGCGGAAATTTTCCGAGGAAGCGCGCAAGATGGTGGAGATGGGCCAATCGCAGAAGGGCGGCGTTTAGTTGCATTCCATGCAGGCGGAGCAGCCATGAGACTTTACACATCGGCGCGTGCGCCGAATCCGCGGCGGGTGGACATGTTCCTTGCGGAAAAGGGTGTCCGCGATATTGAGCGCCTGCTGGTCGACTTGAACGCCAGCGAACACAAGAAGGATGGCTTTCTGGCACGCAACCCGCTGGCCCGGGTGCCGGTCCTGGAACTCGACGACGGCCGCTTCCTGGCCGAGTCTCGCGCCATCTGCACTTATCTCGAAGCGGTGTATCCGGAACCCAATCTGATGGGGGTTGACGGCGAGGAGCGCGCCTTTATCGAGATGGCCGATCGCCAGATCGAGTTCCATCTTTTTGCCACCATCGGCAATTGCATTCGTCATACCCATCCGGGCTTGGCGGTGCTCGAGCAGCCGCAGTTTCCCGACTACGGCATGTCGCAGGGACAAAAAATGCGGGAGATCGCGCGCTGGCTGGACGGCCACCTTGCTTCACGTCCCTATGTGGCGGGCGCACGTTTCACCATCGCCGACATCACCGCCTTCTGCGCCGTCGAATTCGCGCGGCTGATCAAGTTCAGGCCGGGAGATGAAGGCATGGCTCATCTGCAGGCCTGGCGCGACCGTATCGCGGAGCGTCCCAGCGCGAGAGTGTGACCGTTGGCGAGCCGACCGTAAGCTGTTCAGCGCTCGTCCGCGGCCTGTCTCATACCGAGCCTACAATGCTTCCCGATTCCTCCGCAAGAAAGGCCATGACCGATCCAACTACCCCCGCCCGCGTCGTCGTGGCTTTGCTCGCGCCCTACCGCGGCCGCGTGATCGTTGCGGCCATTGCGCTGGTGGTGGCGGCCCTGGCCATGCTGGGGGTAGGCCAGGGCTTGCGCGCCGTGATCGACCGGGGCTTCGCAGCGGGTGATCCGGCCTGGCTCGATCGCGCGCTGATGGCCATGTTCGGCGTCATCGCTCTGCTGGCGGCGGCAACCTACACGCGTTTCTACAACGTTTCGTGGCTCGGCGAGCGCGTCACCGCCGACCTGCGCCGGCGGGTTTTCGACCACCTGCTGTCGCTGCCGCCTTCGTATTTCGAACAGGGCCGCACCGGGGCGGTGATATCCAGCCTCACTGCCGACACGACGCTGATTGAACAAGCCATCGGCTCCAGCCTCTCCATCGCCCTGCGCAATAGCCTGATACTGATCGGCGGTTTGGTAATGCTATTTACCACCAACCTGAAGCTGACCCTGATGGTACTGGCCGGCGTGCCGCTGGTGGTGGTGCCGATCGTGCTGTTCGGGCGGCGCGTGCGGCGCTTCGCCCGCATCAGCCAGGACCGCGTGGCGGATCTCGGCAACCGCATCGACGAGACCATCCACGAGATTCGCATCGTGCAGGCCTATGGACACGAGAACGTCGACCGGCGCGATTTCGCCGCACTGGTTGAACGCGGCTTCGCCACCGCCCTGGCCCGCATCCGCAACCGCGCCACGCTGGTGGCTGCCGTCATGGTGCTGGTGTTCGGCGCCATCTCGCTGATCCTGTGGGTAGGTGGCCACGACGTGCTGGCCGGTCGCATCAGTCCCGGACAACTCTCTGCGTTCGTTTTCTACGCAGCGCTGGTGGCCGCTTCGGTCGGCGCCCTGTCCGAATCCTGGGGTGATTTGCAACGCGCTGCGGGCGCCACCGAGCGCCTGCTGGAGCTGCTTGCGGCGCAACCCGATGTGAGCATGCCGGCGCATCCGCTATCTCTCCCGGCGAGACCCAAAGGTGAGATTGTCTTGGCGGGCGTGGACTTCCGCTATCCGTCGCGACCGGATACGCCGGCGCTGGCGGACTTCAGCATCGCCGTGTCGCCGGGCGAAAGCGTGGCCTTGGTCGGTCCCTCGGGAGCGGGCAAGACAACTGTGTTCCAGTTGCTGCTGCGCTTTTACGATCCCCAGTCGGGAAGCCTCAGCCTCGACGGCGTCCCCCTCTCGGCCGCCGACCCGCTGGCGGTGCGCCGCTGCATTGCCCTGGTACCCCAGGAGGCGGTGATCTTCGCCACCAGCGTGCTGGAAAACGTGCGCTATGCCCGTCCCGACGCCAGTCCCGAGGACGTGCGCGCCGCTTGCGCGGCAGCCTACGCCGATGATTTCGTGAGCCAGTTGCCCCAGGGTTACGACACCAATCTGGGCGAGCGCGGAGTGCGCCTTTCCGGCGGCCAGCGCCAACGTATAGCCATCGCCCGTGCGTTGCTCGCAGATCGCCCGATCCTGCTGCTGGACGAAGCCACGTCGGCCCTCGATGCCGAAAGCGAGCGCCTGGTGCAGGCCGCGCTGGAGAAGCTGATGAAGAACCGCACCACGCTGGTCATTGCGCATCGACTCGCCACGGTGCAGCGGGCCGACCGCATCGTCGTCATGGACCAGGGCCGCATCGTCGAGACCGGCAGTCATGCGGAACTGGTGCAGCAGGACGGGCTCTACGCGCATCTGGCGCGGCTGCAATTCGTTTCCTGAATTTGCCTAAGAAAAAGGCGTCGGAGCGTCTACAGGTTCCGGGGCGATTCAGACCTTACCCGACGTCCTGCCAAGTGCTACTCACAAGCCGACGCCCATACGGCGTAGCAGGGGAAGCAGTACAACGTAGCAACCAGCTGTCGCTGCCACTGAAATCCCAAGGCCGACCCAGAAGTTCATCCCGTGTTTCAGCAGCAAGGGAAGCAGCAAGAACAGGAGCAGGGAAGGGATGACAAGCCAAAATATTTGGCCAGACAGTTCTGCAATTTTCTCCGGAGGTTCGCCCTCAAAGTGGAGCCAGATGAAAGCCAGCAATGAGGTAAGAGGAATAGATGCGATCAACGCCGCAAAGCCCGTAGAGCGCTTGGCGACTTCCGCGATGGCCACGATGATCAGGGCGGAGGTGACGACCTTGATGGCGTAATAGAGCATGGTGCCGAGAGTGTAGCCCCCATTGGCGCTCCGGTTCAATTGAGTTCCGCTAATGGCCCAGACCGTGTGGAAACGCGAGAAGTTTAGCGCACCGTCAATTTCTCCGCCTTTAGGCCTTTTCCTGCTTCGCTAAGGGCTTCAGGGCGGGCGCGTCTTTTTGTCCTTGAGATGGTATTG
>Ga0209211_10000415_pt1 | contig 87783 bp, 107 predicted proteins | sample RifGroA2_FD_183992 | JGI IMG/M metagenome (GOLD analysis project Ga0209211, IMG submission 183992) | Groundwater microbial communities from Rifle, Colorado, USA - Groundwater A2 (SPAdes) (version 2) | ecosystem: Environmental > Aquatic > Deep subsurface > Groundwater | place: Rifle, Colorado... | reverse complement strand
TAGTGCAGGGGGTGTGTGAAAATATTTAATACTTGCTTTTATTGAATAAAAAATAGAGAAAATCGTTACTAAGTAAAAAATACTAGAAATTCCATATAACGCCTATTTTAACTTTATTTATAAGAAATAAGCTTAAAATAGCTTTATTTTATTTATAATAAGAATAATTTTGGTGTTTAATTATAAATAAAGCTGTATTTATCCTTTAAAATCATATTTTTTTAGAAGTTATTGAACTTTTTTGTTAGAAGATCGTTACTATACCAATGGATGATAAGACTTATCATAACGTGATTGACCAGCTTGCGGCTGTAAACTACCAGGGAACTGTGGCTCTGCAGCACTATGGCGAGCCTCTGCTTGATCCAAAACTGGAATCGCGAATTACTTACGCAAGAAAGCAGTTGCCAAATGCCTTCCTGGTCATGAACTCAAACGGCGACAGGCTTGACCCCGGGCGTTTTGTTAGGCTCGTCAAAGCAGGCATTGACTTAATACACGTAACAAACCACAATAAAAATGGCGAGCTGGAGCCAAGCCTGCAAGCACTGCAGGCTTACCTTAAAGGCCATCCTGAACTGCGCAAGCATTTCAAAATGCGGGCTGGTGTCAGCTCATACTACAACAGGGGAGGCTTAATTGAAGCGCAGAATCCCAGAAAGCTTACGCATTGTGTAGATGAGTCGTACAGTGCAAATGTAGATGTTGAGGGAAATGTAATACTTTGTGCCAATGATTATGTAGGGGATCACAGATATGGAAATGTAAATGAGAAAGGCATAGTTTCGATATGGTATGGGAAAGAATTTAAGGACTTAAGATCACGCAAAAAGCGCGGGCACTTTGATCTGGATATTTGCAAAAAGTGTGTAGGTGAATAAAATGAAACTTGACGAAATACTTAAAGAAAAACATGGGCGAACAAAAGAGTCTGATCAGCTGTTTAGTCCAAAAAGTAACCTGGGCAAAAAAACCGGCAGAGTTATGAACCATCTGAAAGTTGCAGCCGATTCCTCAGGTTCTCGAGCATTCCGCATTGCAGCTTATGGGGGTATTGGCGCTGTTGCAGCAGCATACTTGGCGAGTGGTTATATTAGCAGAGCAGGTGAATATGCTATAAATATCATAACAAATGTGCCTGGCCTTAAGGCACTCCCCCTTAAAGCAAAAGTGGGAATTACGAGCCTTGCTCTTGCAACAGGTGGTGCTGTTTATGTTGGAAATGTGCCAGCCGATAATCACCAAAATCAATCTCAGCAAACAATCGAAGCAAAACTGCCTATAGAAACGTACAGGCTTACAGAAAATGATGTAAAAATTCACAGGAGAGATATCTTTTATGGCCTGCTCGAGAAAAAATTTGGATACCAAATGCATGACAATAAAGGAAGATACGTGCCGCTTAGAACCACAGAGCACCATAAAAGCAACCACGAGACATTCCTTGATGCATTTAAGCGCCTGAATCCGGATCTTTATAGCAAACTAAAAGATAGAGAGCGCAAAGCCAGACGCCCAGGTGATAGCATTTTCCAATACCTAAGGCCAGGAGACACCATATCGTTTTATACTGCCGATACGAAGCCGAAGTGACTCTCTCTACAAATTAAATTTTAACTTTGATCAAAGAAGCCAATGCACTCCAAAATAAGCCAAAACTCCCAGGACTGCGCCCGCCAACACATCCATAAAATCGTGTTTTCTCAAATAAACTCTTGAAAATAAAATCCCAAGCGCAAGCACGGCCAAAATAACTGAAATGGAAATATTATTAAAATAATAAGCGAAAAACACCGACAGGAAACCGGTTCTTGCGGCATGCAGGCTTGGAAAAGAAGCCGCATCTATTTTTTCTATTACATTGCGATAAGCAAATTTATCGGGCCTGTTTTTGAAATAAACCAATCTTATGATTATGGTAAAAAGGTACATTAAAATTACTCCAACAAACAATGTTCCCAGGGAAGCGTAATCATTCAGCGCAAAAAACAGCATCATCAAAAGAACGTAAAAAATCAGGCTGCCGAGCGCAGAAATGTCCCGGAAAAAATCGCGCTTCTGCCTTTCAGCGAATTCAGATTGCATAATGGATTAGTTTAAAGGGTTATATAAAAATGTTGTTGATATAAACTTTTAAATAATCACCGGATTAACTGCCATTATGCGCTACATACGGCAGGAAATATTCAGCGAAATCGGAAAGAAAGGGCAGTCTAAATTAAGAAAAAGCGCCGTTGCAGTAGTTGGGCTGGGCGCATTGGGCAGCGTTGCCGCTGAACTGCTAACGAGAGCCGGAATTAGAAAATTGATTTTGGTTGACAGGGATATTGTTGAAGTATCCAATTTACAGAGACAGGCATTGTACGGCGAATCCGATATTGGAAAGCCTAAAGCAATTGCAGCTAAAGAAAAGTTAAACGATATTAATTCAGAAGTTAAAATTAAGATTTTTATTGATGACTTAAATCATAATAATATAAGAAAAATAATAGATATTGAAAATGCCAATTTAATTTTGGATTGCACGGATAATCTTGAAACGAGATTTCTCATTAATGATTTTTCAATAAAGAATAAAGTGCCATTCATCCATTCCTCTGTAGTCGGAAGCAAAGGGTATATTTTAAATTTAGTTCCAGATAAAAATAACCCGTGCCTGAGATGTTTCCTGAAAGAAGCTGCGCAGCTGGATACATGCGAAACAGCCGGGGTTCTGAACACAATAACCCGCATAATACCATCAATTCAGGTAAACGAGGCAATTAAAATTTTACTGGGCAAAGATTATGAAAAAAATCTCTTATTTTTTGACGTATGGAAAAATGAGTTAATGAAAATTAAAGTAAATAAAAACAAAAAATGTGAATGCTGCGTCAAAAATAATTTTGAATATTTGAGCGGGAAAAAATCTTCCAAAACAACAAAAATGTGCGGAAATGATGTTTTCCAGATTAAAAATAAGTCAATTGATAAAAAAGAGTTTGATAATTTAAAAAATAGATTGAAGAAAATCGGGAAAGTGACTGATTTTGATTATTGCGTTAATTTTGACAACAAATTAACAATATTTCAGGACGGAAGGGCGTTGTTAAAAGCTAAGGATGAAAAAGAGGCAAAGTCTTTGTATTCTAGGTTTGTGGGGAATTAATATAGTAGCTTAACAATTGCATTCCTTGATGACTTTCTTAATCAAACTCGCAGATTTCCTCAGCTGTTTTTTCTCAACAGAATTCAAAGGCATTACAATATGCTCTTTGATTCCATTTCGGTTTACAATCGTCGGAACGCTCAGGCAGACATCGCTTACGCCATGGTAATCCGAAAGATAAGAAGACAAAGCAAGAACCTCGTTTTGGTTTGACAGGATGGATTTCACAATCTTTGAAACCCCAAGGCCTATCGCATAATAAGTTGCGCCTTTTTTTGCAATAATTTCATAGGCTGCATTTTTCGTTTCGGCATAAATCTTGTCCATGGATTTTTTGCTGTATTTTTTGAATTTCTTTAATGAAACTCCTGCAATGTTTGCAGTGCTCCAGACCGGAAATGACGAATCGCCGTGCTCGCCCATTATGTAGGCATGCACGCTGTTTGGGCTGACTTCGAAATATTGCCCGAGCATGTACCTGAATCGCGATGTATCCAAGATTGTTCCGGAGCCGATAACTTTATGATTTGGGAATTTTGAATATTTCAAAGTTAAATATGTCAAGACATCAAGAGGATTTGAGACAACCAATAGAATGCAGTCATCATTATTTGAAGTAATCTGAGGGATCATTTCCCTGAAAATTTCGGAATTTTTCCTTACCAAATCAATTCTCGTCTCGCCCGGCTTCTGGTGCGCGCCTGCTGTTATGACAACTATATCTGCATCCCTGCATAAGCTGTAATCGCTTCCGAAAGAAATTTTTGTATTTGGCTTGAACTGCAGCCCGTGCTGCAGATCCATTGCCTCGCCCTCAGCTTTTTCCTTGTTTACATCAATTAATGTAATTTCAGAAGCGGCGCCTTCAATCAGGCACGCATAGGCTGCCGTGCTTCCCACGAAACCTGCGCCTACAATGGCTATCTTAGAACTGTGATTCCCCTTTTTTTGCTCCAATTTAAACACAATTAAACTTTCAGTAAGCTAATATATTAAGCTTTCCAATCAGACTAACATGCTTTGCAGAGCATTAAACAGGTATCCGGTAAATATTATTCCAAAAGTCACGATTCCAAAAAATATTGCAATAAGTTTTAGCTTCATAGCCCTTCTAAGGATTATAGCTTCAGGAAAGCTCAGCGCGGATATGGCCATCATAAAAGCAAGGGCAGTGCCGATTGGTATTCCCTTCTGGAACAAGGCTAACGCAATCGGAACAATTGCCGCGCAGCTTCCATACATTGGAACTCCGATTAAAGTTGCAACCGGGACAGTAAATATTCCTCCTTGGCCTATCAGCCTATGAATTAATTCTTCCGGAACATAATTGTGGATTACTGCGCCTGCAGCGACCCCAACTAAAATCCATATCCATAATTTTTTAACAATTGAAAATGCCTCATTTATTCCAAACAGAAATCTGCTTTTTATATTCCTGTTCAAATCTTCACTTTTTATTTTCGGCTTTTTTGAAATCAGGTCTTTAACTAAATATTTGCTTAGATTCATCTTTCCCAGCATCATCCCAGATATTGTTCCGATTAAAATCCCGCTGATGACATAAGCTAATGTTATTTTCCAGCCAAAAAATCCAAGCATCAGGACAACAAGATATTCATTTATTAGGGGGGAGGTTATCAGAAACGAAAATGAAACGCCCAACGGAATCTGCGCTTCAAGAAAGCTCAAAAATATTGGAACAGACGAGCAGGAGCAGAATGGCGTTACTGCGCCAAAAACTGACGCAAGCAGGTTTCCAGCCCCTGCTTTCCTGCCGCTCAGCCATTTTTTTATTTTGTCCTCGGAAATATAAGTTCTTAGTACGCCCATTATAAATATCATAAGAAATAAGAGGAATACAATCTTTATAGAATCATAAACAAAATAATTTATTGATTCGGAATACTTTAAGCTTGGATTCAATCCTATGCCATTATACAGTCCCCAGTCAACTATTTGCTGCAGCACGAGCCTTCTTTTCCGTCACCATCGCAGCAGCATTCCTTTTCCTTTGACTTCTTTTCCATTTTTTTGTCAAGATTCTCAACAAATTTTCCAAATATTCCTTTTTTCTTTTCAGCCATTTAAATCACTCCAATAATTTTCTTATTTTTTCCTTTTCCACAGGCAAGCCGGAAATTCACAGTGTTTTCTGGTCGACCGGAATGTTAATCATTTCAATTCCAATATTTTTTGCAACGTCAAAAATCCTCTGGTCGCGGTAGAATTCACCATAATATATTTTTTTAATTCCAGCGTTCGCAAGCATCTTAAAGCAGGGCCAGCATGGAGATGCGGTTATGTAAACCTCCCCTCCGTTAATCATGACGCCGTTTTTCGCTGCCTGTAAAATTGCATTAGTCTCTGCATGAATTGTGGCAACGCAATGGCCGTCTTCCATCATGTGGCCTACATCATCGCAATGCGGCATTCCTCTTATGCTCCCATTATAGCCTGTCGATAAAATAGTCTTGTCTCTTACAATCAAAGCGCCAACATGCTTTCTGTCGCAGGTGCTTCTGGTTGCGACTTCTTTCGCTATGTTCATGAAATACTGCTCCCAGTTTGCCCTTTGCGTCATTTTAAGCTTTCCATCCATTCATCAAATTCCTTATTTGCTTCTTCTATTGTTCCGTTGCTGCTTATGTGCTTATCAACCATAGAGAGGCACTTGTCAAGTTGCTGGCCGGATTCCTCGTTATTGTTCTCGCGCTGCTCGTGTTCTCTGAACTCTTCGAACGTCGTTGCATCGCCAATCCTCCCCCTCTTCAAAAGCCTCTGAAACCTTATCTTTTCATCAGTTACAACGCCAACCAATAAAAAACCTTCGTTCTTTTTCAGCTCGCGTATCTCGCCCGGGTTTCTTATGCTGTCTATCACGAAATCTTTCCTGCCATTGAATTTTTCTTTTTGAATTTTTATATTTATCCTTTCAGCAAGAATTCCGTTTCCGAAATTTTTCCTTAACTCATTTCCTAGAGTTATCAGGCCGCTTCTAGAATAATCAAGTTTTCTTCTGTCCGCCTCTTCCCTTAAAGCGTCAGACAATGAAAAATAAGCAAATCCTTTTGACTGGAGATGCTTTGCAATCTCCCCCTTTCCAGCTGCGTTTTTGCCTGTTAGGCCGACTATCATAAAATAAAAGAAAATTAAATGAGTTAATAAATTTGAGCATTTTTGCAGCTCTTCAAAACAAACATTTAAATTGAAATTGTTTTTACAAAATCTTATGGAAAGCACATATCAAAGGGGCATACGGATTATAAGGGGTTTACTGGGGGAGACCAAGTGGCAGGAATTAGAAGCTCAAGTTCCAGGTTTAGAGCAAAGTGTTGGAACTGCTTATGAAAGACAAGCCCGCAGAAATGCATATTTATCCCAGACGGAAACTCTACAAAGAGAGGCAGGCAGAAGAGTTAATGTGCCAGTAACTCCACAGAATCTAGCTGACTTTGTGGAAGGTGCAGCAATGCTTGAAAAATTAAAATTACCAAAAGGGGTTATGTTAAGCATGCAAAGAATGGGTTATAATCCACGCGCGATTTATTCTTTATAAGATTCAATTCATTTCTTCTGCAGCTTTTCCAATTCTTCCGCGAACCTATCCAAGTCACCAAACTCGCGGTAAACTGATGCAAACCTTATGTAAGCAACTTTATCAAGAGATTTCAGCTTTTTCATGACAATCTCCCCGATGACTTTGCTTTCAACTTCAACAGAATCCCTTTTCCTTAAATCGGATTCCACTTCATCAACAAGCTCATCTATCTTTTCAATGGGGATCTCTCTTTTTTCGCACGCCTCGATTATCCCGTTAAGGACTTTCTGCCTCTGAAAACGCTCTCTTTTGCCGTTTTTCTTGACAACGATGATATCCGCTTCCTCAACTCTTTCATAGGTTGTAAACCTTTTATTGCATTTCATGCATTCCCTTCTTCTTCTGGTTGCTTCCAGATTCTCAGTCTCCCGGGTATCAATGACCTGGGTTTCCTCGAAATTGCAGTAAGGGCATTTCATTTTGTTAAGTATCTGATTTTTTAAAGATAGCTGCCGCCAACATTATAAGCATCCATCAAGGGATTGCCTGTTGATTTAGCTTTTTTAGCCCAACTTAATCCTAAATCATATCTTGGCTGGTTTTCAATTTCTTTAGGATTTATCTGATGAGAGGTTACCTGGCTCCAACCCTCAGTTTCTGCACATTTAACTGCGGCATCAAGACTGAAAGCAAGAAAGAAAAGTTCAGCAGTTCTTTCTCCTTTTAGCCCAGTAACCCTTACAGCTAAAGCCCCCTGTCCTACCCTTTTCATAGTAGCCATTGTAATAAGGCGTATACTTAAAAACATTTCGTCAGCATAAATCCAATAGTTTTTTAAAACAGGATAAAATTTCAAATAAGAATGAAAAACAAAAAAATTAACGTAGGCGGCCAGGCAGTAATAGAAGGTGTTATGATGAGGGGGCCTGAAAAGTATGTAGTTGCTGCAAGGAATAAAAAAGGCATTGCTTACAAAAAAGGGAGCATTCCGTCAAAAAAGAATAAATTTCTAAAGATGCCTTTTGTAAGGGGATTTGTGAATCTTGCCGACATGATGGTTATCGGCATAAAATCAATAATATGGTCCGCTCAGCAGGCCGGGGAGGGAGATGAAAAATTAGGAAAAAACGAAATTGCCATCACCATGCTTATTTCTATCGGCGCGGTTATCCTATTCTTTATTGCGCTCCCTTATTTTCTCACGAACCTGATTGGAATAACAGAAGAGCAAAAGCCAATCCTGTTTAACATCATTGACGGGCTGATAAGGATTGCAATTTTCATGGTTTATATTTATGCTATTTCATTTATGAAAGATGTCAAAGTGCTGTTCCAGTACCACGGCGCAGAGCACATGACCATTCATTGTTATGAGCATGGAAAAAAGATTGATGCCGGTAATGTAAAAAAATTCACAACACTCCATCCAAGATGCGGGACCTCATTTTTATTGATAGTTTTTATAGTAAGCATTTTCGTGTTTTCGATTTTGCCGTCGCTGATGTCCCATTACTATCCAAATTTTGTAAATCTTAATGTTTGGGCCAGGAAGGGAATTTTGTTTCCGGTCAGGATTTTGCTGATACCATTTGTTGCCGGAATATCCTACGAAATTCTGAAAGCAAGCGACAAAAAGCAGGATAATATTCTGTTTAAATTAATCTCAATGCCGGGGTTGTGGCTTCAGAAGATTACAACAAAAAAGCCAAATAATAAGCAGATTGAAGTAGCCATTTGCTCTTTGAAAAAACTGCTAGAAGTAGAAAGAAAATAAAAAAATAAAAGAAGTTCTACCTTCTTTTCCTCTTCCTTCCGCCTCTCTGCATTTTTGCGCAGGAAACGTCGCCTTGCTTGTCAATGAAATACAGGTATCCTGATTTTTTCTTGACGCCTGCCTTTGCCACAGCCTCAACTTTTGCTTTTCCTTTCTTGCGGCCGCCTCTGGACATCTTGGCGCGGGCTACATTGCCGTGCTTGTCGACAAAATAAAGATAGCCCTTCTGCTTTTTGACTCCGACTTTTGCTACTTTTTCAGCCATGTTCAAAACCTCCCCTTGTTTTTTAAGACGTTAAAACTGTCTTATTCCTTTTGTTGACGAGCATGTATATAAAGATTTCGCTTTTACGACGAGAACATTAGAATGCGATAAAATTAAATATTAAAACGGGTTAGACAGCGAAATGAAAGAAAAAATAATGCTGAGGTCAAAAGCAAAAACTCTCGAGCCCGTTGTGAGAATAGGAAAATCCGGCTTAACCGACAGCATGATTGGAGAGATAAATAAAAACCTGATAAAAAGGAAGCTGATTAAAATAAAATTATTAAAATCGCCCGGTGACAGAAACGAAAAAGAAAATTTAATCACGTCAATAGTGGAAAAAACCCATTCTGAGCTTATAGATTCAGTCGGAAATGTAATTGTGTTATACAAAAAGCAATTATAGCATCTCGTCTATTTTTTTTAGGTATTCCTTTATTCTGGAGTTAATGGACGGCAGCAGGAACTTCTCAATCTTCTCCTCGAAAATCTCGTCCAGCTTGCTGTGCTCCACAATCCTGTAGGAGTTAAGGTGCTTTTCGACAATCAGCAAATCCTTCAGCCTTTTCAGCTGCCTCCTGATGTTGGAAGAAGCTATGCCGAGCATCGGCAGCTTGAATTTTTTTCTTTCCTCAATGACTAAAGAGCAGATTTCGTCGCTTGTAAGGTTTGTTTTCTCTTTCTTTGCTTTAATTATAACAGTGAACACATCAACAATAACATCCCTTGAATCGCCGGGCTGCAATAACCCCACTGACAGGCACAGTTTCCTTATCAGCTCCCGCTCGCTCAGGTTTGCGGGCTTTTCATATCTCCTCAAAGTTATTTCCGCCAGTGGAATGTCCTTTGCAATCGTTTTTTGCTTTGCCATGATTAAAATATTTAAGAATTAAGAGGTTTATATAAGTTTTGATTAAATTGCAGTTAACTAAAGCCCAAAAGTCTTCTCGAATTCCCTCATCTGTTTTAATTTCTCGAAGAACTCAAAACCCTTGTCGGTCATTATAATATAATCATAATTTTTCTTCTTGATTTTTTTTACCAACTCCTTTCCCACCATGTCTTCCAGGTATAAATTCATCTGCCCGTGCGACAGGTTGCTTTTATACATCAAATGAGTCGGCTTTATCTCGCCGCCGCTGTTCTGCAGCGTAGCAAGCATATCCGTGATAATATCCAGCCTACCCCTTTTTCTTGGCATCCCGCAGCACCCTGATGAAAGTCATGAGCAAAATTAAATATCCAACCAGCTGTATTAATTCGGCAATTACATAATAAACATTGTTATAAAAAACAAATATTGAAAATATCTGGCTTACGCCGATGATTGCAAAGCTTGCTGTTACGAACTTGGATGCCGGCTGCTTATTCTTCCTATAAGTGCGGTAATACTGCAAAGTTATCAATGCCAATAAGGCAAGCGCGACTATGTGGAAAATAAAATATTCCAGCTCGCTGAAATAAGTCAGTATAAGTATAAAAAATACCATAAGAAAAATGTTTGATTTTGACTGGTTTTTTTGGTGAATGGAGTACAGCATGTAAAGACCGAGAAGAGTTAATAATCTGTAAAACAGGAAGCCAGCAAGAAATAATATGTTGGACACCTGTATAGTTGGGTAAGTTAAAATAAAATCTCCCAGGTGCCTTGTTACAAAAACTTTGTAATATATTGTAAAATTTGTGAGAATCTTGAAAAGAAATGACAGGGCTATCAGGAAAAACGAGCCGGCAAGATAAAGGTAATTCTTGTTTTTCTTGTTTAATTTGTAGTACCTTACGGCGAAGGAAGCTATAAGGAGAAGGACAAAAGCGCTGACAGTATCAATAAGCAAATCCTTGCTATAAAACCACTGCGGAGTATAGACTACCTGAATCATAGTATCAGCTTTTAATTAGCCATTTAAAAAGCTTATGAAAGATGCTTCTGGAAGTTCCCTTCACAGGCTATTAATAAAGGGCAATTATCCAATTCTTATGATTTCAATGAAGAAGCAAAATCCCAATCATCATGTGAGGAACTTAACGCCAACCCTAACACCTCCAAGTGTTAAAAATAAGTCCCGAGCAAAATCTCGGGAACTTATTTTTAAAATGCTCGAAAATCAGCACAATTCACAATCCTTACTTGATGATTTTCGACATGTGATCCTCTTTCCACGGGGGTACAGCACCCTGTGCCCTCTGGACAAGATGGATGATTTCAGGGACAAATAAATTTACAGGGGTTGCCATCTCACTATGTGAGCATCATCCACTAATAAAATTAACATCATAAGGAAATTGCAATGGGAATTGTGATTATCAAAATATATTTTACAATGCGAACTGATGGCAACCCAAACAAAGTTGGGGCTTTTCGGTGAAGCCATAGATAAAAAAAGTTTAAAAGGTGATTTAAATGAAAATAGAAGAAGTAGGCGGGCTGAAGGAATCTGAGCTGGATTTTTTAAGAATTCTGAGGAGGAAGCATACCGGCAAGCGCCAATGGGCTGATGACAAAGTAGATTATGTTTCTGATTCTATTTGATTTATTTTATTTATTTATTTTATTATAAAAACATTTAAATAATTGGACTATAACAACAATTAAATGGAAAAAGAAGATCCAATACCAAAAGATTTGTTTAATATTCTTGCATGCCCCCTATGCAGGGCTGATTTGGAGTACACTAAAGGCAAGAAAGCTCTTGTGTGCGCCGGGTGCGGCACGAAGTATCCGATAGAGGGGGATATACCCATCCTCCTTTCCCCAAAAGACAGGAAGCGGTTTAAATAATAAGGTTTATATTTAGTTGGCTTATCTTTATTCTTATTGCCGACGTGGCACAATCTGGTACTGCGCTAGCCTTGAGAGCTTGTTCCCGCAAGGGTTTCTCGGTTCAAATCCGAGCGTCGGCGTTTTTAAGTAATCCGAGTCGCGGCGTTTTTATATTTTTTCTTGAGAGAAGACTTAAATATTAGTTAAACATAATGAATAATATGTCTAAATCATTTGATATTGTAATAAATGAGGAGCGGATTAACAAAAAAAAGATTTTTGTAGTCTACTGCCTAAATCTGGGAATAACCGGCCAGGGCAAAACAGTTGAAGTTGCAATGGGCAATATCGAGGATGCAATCCGGCTGTATCTGGAAGAAAATCCCGGTGACATGCCAAATAGTGAAGATTTAATGCCGCCTATGGCAACGAGAATATTTATTTGAATTATTTCTTGAGTTAAAAAAGGAGGATTTTTAAATTTATTACCAACTCTGATTTTATGCTTAACAAACTCAAAAAAGAGCTTGCAAGATTTGGAAACCCAGAAAAAGCAAAGATACTTTCAGGGTTTTTTAAAACAGGCAAAGGGCAGTACGGCTACGGCGATGTTTTTCTCGGAGTAAAAGTTCCTGAAACAAGAAGTGTTGCGAAAAAGTTTAATTCATTAAGCTTAAAAGATTTAAAAAAATTATTATCCAGCAAGATACACGAAGAAAGGCTGTGTGCTCTGCTTATTCTTATAGATAAATATAAACAATCAGATTCAAAGAATAAAAAAATAATCGTAGATTTCTATCTAAAAAATACCAAGAAAGTAAACAACTGGGATTTGGTTGATTTAAGCGCAGACAAGATTCTTGGAAACTATTTGATTGGCAAAGATAAATCAGTTTTATACAGGCTGTTAAAATCGCAGAATCTGTGGGAAAGGAGGATTTCAATCATTTCAACATTCGCTTTCATAAAAAACAATAAATTTGACGACACAATAAAAATTTCTGAAATTTTATTAAATGATAAGCACGATTTAATCCACAAAGCAGTCGGCTGGATGCTACGCGAAATGGGAAAGAGAGATGAAAAGGTTTTGATTAAATTCTTGAATAAAAATTATAAGAAAATGCCGAGGACTATGCTGAGGTATGCGATTGAAAGGCTGGATGAAAAGAAAAAAGGAAGATACATGAATAAATCAAAACGGCTCTAGGAGCCCCCTAGTGAACACAGTCAGGTTCAGTCCATTAGGGGACTGGGTTTTAACGGCATGAACTTCCCTATAAACGCCATTGGCAGGCAAAAACCTGTAGCGAGTTGATGCCTGAGCAGGTGCATCACAAATGTAGGCCCCGTTAAGTGGATGCTCCGGGATAGAATTTCCTAGAAAAGCGAACTGCGACATGCCATCTTCAGTAAACCGCTGGGCTCTGAAAGTGCGCGGTTCTAGGCCGAGTCGCCTTTCCAAATCACACCCGATTTCCAATAGCATATTAAATCCAAAAGGTGTATCTTCAGGCAGTTCATCCTTTCTGGGATGGGCAACCGTAAAATATGGAACTTGGTTTACTGTTTCAATCCTATTCTGCACACTTTGGTTTCGTGTCCGGACCGCTACAATGCCATCTGTATGGGAATATACCATTATTACTGTGCCATCTGCAAATACATATTCCAAACCAGCCGGCTTTTGTGATGCCTCATGCGCCAGAACTACACCTTGATTCCTCCTATCATCCGGCAAAGAATCGTATGCTGCTCTGAACACTGACTTCTGATTATCTGTTGCAAGTATCAGAGCTGCATCAAGCCTTGAAAAACCCGAATTAAGTTCCCCCATTAGATAAGGATTCCAAGTATAGTTTAAATATTTTTGGATGAAAAAGAGTAAAATAAAAATTATACAAAATATAAAAAAATAATTTATCTAAACCCCAACCATCGCGTCTGTTAATCCTTTCCTGTTCTTGATTTCCTGCACAACTTTCATCTGCAACTCAGTAGGCAATCTTTCAAACGATTGGTCAACCAGAGATGAAACACCACGGCCTTCTGTTGCCGACCTCAATTCTGACGACCAGTTAAGCATGTTCATAACTGGCAACTTGCCTTTTACAAACACTAAAGCCTCTTCCTGATTTAAATCAAGCAGCTGCCCTCTCATGCTGGAAACCAGTTTTGTGACGCTGCCCATGTATTCTACGGGAGCTTCGATTAACATTATCTGCATTGGCTCCAGCATTATTGGATTGGCGGTTAACATCGCTCCCCTAATGCCTTCCCTGATAGCGGGATAAACCTGCGCAGGCCCTCGGTGAATTGCATCCTCGTGCAAATTTATATCAGTCATAATAACTTTTACTCCGGTGCACGGCTCTCTTGCAAGAGGGCCTTTTCGCATGACTTCTTCAAACATGTCAAAAACCATTTCCAAAACTTCTCCAAGATAAACCTGCCCCCTTGTCTTGTCAACGAAAATATTTCCGTTGTAAATGTTCTTAATCTGCTCCGCTTCCTTTGAGTCCATTCCGGTGCTCATGAATGCAGCCCTTATGTCAAGATTCTTTTTCTTGATTCTTCCTTCGGGAACTGTGCCTTCCTTAATCAGCTTGTAAACTTCAGGAGTCAAAGGCTCAACAATAAAATAAAACTTGTTGTGCTTGTTGGGAGTTTTTCCTTCAATTTCCTGAGATAATTTGGTAACACATTCCCTGAAAACAACTATTGGCGAAGAGGTTTTTACTTCAACGCCTTTTTCCGTTATGATTCTGTTCTCTATAATTTCAAGGTGCAGTTCGCCCATTCCGGAAATTAAATTTTCTCCGGTCTCTTCATTGATTTCTATGACAATGGAAGGGTCTTCTCTTCCGACTTTTCTGAGAACTTCAATCAGCTTGGGCAAATCTGAAGCTTTTTTGGGCTCAATGGCTTTTGTAATGACCGGCTCAAAAATATGCTTCAGCTCTTCAAATGCCTGCTCCGGCTCTGTTGTAACAGTCTCGCCCGCGTTTCCAAGAACTCCGGAAATTGCGCAGACATTCCCGGACGGGATGCTGTCGGTCAATTCCGGCTTGATGCCGTTGTAAACATAAAGATTCTGGATTCTCTGGTTTTGCTTTGCATTATTGAGATAAACTTCCGTTCCGCTTGTCAGGGTTCCCGAGAACAATCTTCCAGCTGAAATATCCTTTCCCGAGCGCGGGTCAACTACAATTCGTGTAATGACGAACGCCAGCTTCCCTAATGGATTGCAGGTCATTAAATCTTTTCCCAACTCGCTTTCTATTTCCCCATGCCAGATTTTTGGAATCCTGTAATTCTGCGCAAATATAGGGTCAGGAAGGTGCCTGATTACCATATCAAGAATGACTTCGTGAAGGGGGGCCTTCTCCCACACCCATGCCTTTCTTTCATCTTCGCTCATTTCATAAATTTTTAAAATATCCTTGAATGAAACATTTTTCTTCTGCATGTACGCGAATGACAGCGCCCAGTTTTCTCTTGCTGAGCCGAAAGCGACTGAGCCGTCCAAAATGCTGACTTTCCATGCCTGCTTGAACTGCGGCTCTGCAATGTCCTCAATCAGCTTGTTAAAGCCTGCAATCAGCTTAAGAAATCTCTCCTGTATTTTCTCCGGAGAAAGATGGAGCTCCTTAACCAGCCTGTCAACCTTGTTGATGAAAAGAACCGGTTTGACACGCTCTCTTAAAGCCTGCTTGACAACTGTTTCTGTCTGCGGCATCACACCTTCGACAGCGCAAATCAAAACAACCGTTCCGTCAATGGCCCTCATTGCCCTTGTGACGTTTCCGCCAAAATCAACGTGGCCCGGAGTGTCGATTAAATTGATTAAATATTCATGCTCCGCAAAATTGTGAATCATAGAAACGTTTGCAGCATCAACTGTCATCAGCCTTTCCTGCTCGTCCTTATGCTGCCAGGTCTGCATGCCTTCTTCCAAATCGCCTGCGTATTTAGAAGCCATATGTCCGGCTGCTGCAAGAAGATTGTCTGTGAACGCCGTTTTTCCGTGATGTATATGCGCAGAAGTGCAGATATTCCTGATGAATTTGGGATTTTTAGTAATCCTTGCAACCGCATCCGCCATTCGTTCTGCCATTTTTAGTTACCTTTTTAAAATTTTAATTTTGTAAGTTGAAGTTATTTTTAAATGTTTATGTTTATGGTTCAGACGGAATTTGTTCTATTCTTCTTTCAAGGCGTTCAAAAGCCTCTCCGGAATCCTGAGTTGTAAAATCTTGGCGAGGAGTATCTAATTTGCTTCCTGAAACAGTGAAGGCATTTGTAGGGGCATCATATTGAAAAGTGATAGTATTGCCGCTACCTCTTTTGCCTTCATAAATTAAACGCCACCAAAATTCCCCAGCATTAAATTGAAGTGGTCAATCTCCAGATTTTCTTAGACACCCAAATTCATCCATGCGCTGCTCAAATGTCAATCTCGTCAAATATTTTGTTGGTTTTGCCCATTCATAAGGTGCTATGACAGAATCTAAAGTTGATGTTATAGCTTGAATAAATTTTCCATCAGCTAAATTTTCCGGCATTTAAAATCCCCAATAACTAGAAAACATGCTTCTCGTGAACTGTTGTGTAAGTGTGCAGCTCATTCGGCTTGAACCATAATTTGATTTCAGAGTCAGCTTCTGCTTTGCTGCCGGAAGCGTGAACTACATTTTTACCGCCTGTGCCTTTCTTTGAAGCGTATGCCATGCTGATGTGGGCATAATCCCCCCTTATTGTTCCGGGCGGTGATTCATGGGGCGATGTTGAGCCAACCAGCCTTCTTACATTCTCAACTGCGTGAACTCCTTCAAGAACAACCGCCACAACCGGCCCTTCCGTTATGAAATCAACCAGCTCTTTAAAAAAAGGCTTTGCTTTATGAACGCCATAATGAGTCTCAGCAAATTTTTTGTCTATCCAAACCATCTTCATTCCAACGATTTTCAAGCCTGCATTCTCAAATCTCTTTATTATTTCACCCACAAGGCTTCTTTCAACGCCGTCCGGCTTGACAATCAAAAGGCTTCGCTCAATCATTCCAATCCCTCTTGCTTCTCGCGCTTGAATTTCTTGCTCCACTTAGTCTCTAGGAATTTTCTTCCGAGCTTTATGTGGTTCTTCTCGCACTTGGATGAGCAGAAATATAATACTTTCGCATCTTTCTGCACGTAAATCTTCCCGGTTCCCTTTTCAATATTTATTCCGCAAAAAGTGCATTTTGGCATTTTGGATTACCTTTTTTATTTTTATTATTAAAATTAAAATAAATTATTAACCCGAACCGCGACCGCCTTTTGTTAATTGGCCCGCTTCGAATTCTGTTTCCCTAAGCATTAAAGTGTCGCCAATCTGGATTGGGCCTTTTACGTTTCGCCTTAAAATCTTGTTCTTGTCGCGCCCGTCCATTACCCTGCATCTTACCTGGATTGCTTCCCCTCTTGCGCCGGTTCTTCCGATAATCTCTTCAACCTTTGCCGGAGTTGCGAACGAAAAATTAACTGAGCCTTTTACCTGCTCTTCCTGAGGCTTGGGCGTTCTCTTCTTAACCTGCCCCCTGTCTTCCTCTTTCAGATGCTTTGCTGGGTCTTCTTTAGCCATATTACTTCTTCATGCCGTCGCTAATCTGCTTTATCAGCTGTTTTGCTTCTCCCTCAACAACGATTGCCACGCACCCGGTTGGAACATCAATGCCAGCTGCTGCGCCAAGCTCTTCCTTGCTTGGAACCTGCACGCACGGAATTCCTTTTTCTTCAGAAAGAAGAGGTATGTGCATTGTAATTTCAGGCGGATTGATATCTTTTGCAATCACAACAAGCTTAGCCTGCCCTTTTTCAATAGCTTTTGTTGCTTCGTTTGTTCCTTTTCTCAGCTTTCCTGTAGCCTTGGCTACTTCGATAGCCTCGTAGACCTTGTCAATCATTTCCTTTGGTGCTTCAAAAACCATTTTTAATCGTCCTCCGCTTTCCAATATAATTGAGGATAAACAAAGAATTTGCTTACCTCTCTCAGCCAGTATTTTTACCGGCATCATCAATCATAGGTAAGCTATAGGAAATTTATGCTATTTATATAGGTTTCGGAAAATAAGATTTTGACCAGCCTCCCAAAAATTTATAACCATACATATAGTTCTAAACATTCCCATGAGAATTGGATTGGTCAAACTTATAAGGACTCTCACAAGAACAAATGGATCTGCCAATGAGCAGCAGGCAGTGCTACAAACTGAAAAACTGACAAGATATCAGGTATACTGCCAGTCATGCGGCAGTGATATTACTGAAAAAGGTGGAGAAGTGGCCATATCTTCTGGTAAAGTATATTGCGCTCCGGATAAAGGAATGAGATATGGGTGTATTATTCAGGCAGCACATGACCGTAGGGAACACAGTACTACAGCAGACTATTTTGACAATAGCCAATTGCAGGAAGGGATTGCCAAAGGCAAATTACTGCACTATGGCACTCTTGAAAATGCACTGCACAGTTGAATAAATTTATATACAATTTAAGATTCTGTCAACAAGATGGTTTACAACTGGCTTGCTACAAATTTTATGCCTGCTTTGATAACTTTTGCCCTGTCATTGATTGTCCTTCTAATAGGATCAATCACTGATTTGAAAACACGTGAAGTTCCTGACTGGGTTAATTACGGGCTGATAAGCGCGGGAATCGGGCTGAATTTATTATTTACAGTTATATATCAAACTCCGTCATTCATAATAAATAGCCTCGTCGGACTGATAATTTTCTTCGGCATCGCTTACTTGATGTTCTACATGGGGCAATGGGGCGGCGGAGACAGCAAGATGATAATGGGATTGGGTGCTGCAATAGGAATTAATGTCGGCTCGTTTTCCTCGGAATTTTTATTTGGGTTTCTGATTAATGCTTTATTCGCAGGCGCAATCTATGGCCTGCTGTGGAGTTTCTATCTTGCATACAAAAACAGGCAGAAATTCAGGAAAGAATTCAAAAAAGTTTTGTCGCAGGAGAAATCAGAAAAAATTAAGTGGATTATCCTGGCATTGACCATTCTTTCAGTTATTGTATTTTTTATTATAAAAATTAATTACATCAAAATCCTGGTTTTATCCTTTGCATTCATGGTTTTAACTACATTTTACCTCTGGGCATTTGTAAGGGCAATAGAAAAATCATCAATGTACAAACTAGTTGAGCCCTCAAAATTAACCGAAGGAGACTGGATTGTGAAAGACATTTATTACAGAAAGGAGTATATCACAGGCCCGAAGGATTTAGGCATAGAAAAAAAGCAAATCATAAAACTCATAGAGCTTTACAGTAAAAAGAAAGTTGGAAAGATTTTAATAAAAGAAGGGATTCCTTTTGTTCCGAGCTTTTTGATTGCTTTCATCATCACATTTTTCCTCGGAAACCCGATGATGTGGATTGTTTAAAAATAAAGGTTAAATTTCAGAAATATAGCTCTCGAAGACGAATTAGTAAATGCAAAAAGAATGGCACAGCGAAGTGCTAATCAGCTATTAGAGCTCCAATTTCAAGAATTGCTGGGAAGAAGCACAAGCCAACTCGAAACTACCATACTTAAAATTGAAAAGGGTATCGGAGTTGCCATTCTTGTGGACACCTTAAATCAAAAAGAGCATCAACCATTGCTACTTGAATATGCAGACAAGTTTGTTGTTGAATTTTTAGGATATTTGAAAACTGGAATTCTGCACAATACTCAAATAGTAGAATTATTAATTGCAAGAAGGAGGGGTAAATGGGCAAGTCCACTTGTAGCTGATAGTTACCACGTAGAACGAACAGGTCCAGGACATTTCCAAATTAAGAGGGGCAGCTTAACATTTCCAATCGTACGCAAATATGCCGATCACACGCAATATAGGCCTCCAGTCGTTGCTGCCGCCGACACTGGGGGGAGCCAAGTTTATAATAATGTTCCACCCCAACGTGGACAAGACCTACCTCGCGAAAGTGTATTTAGAGTTATAGTAGGAACTGCAAGAGATTTGTATCGTGCAATTAGATATTAATTAAACTAAGGTATCCTTCTTATCTGCCTGGAGAAATATTCTTCCTCTTCGTCGGACAAAACAACCGGCTTTGGAGCTGAAACTTTCGGAGTTTTCTTTTCTTTTTCAAAATTGCCGACGTTTTTGGCAGAGTCTTTTAATTTTAGCTCTACTGTGGACATTTCCTCCTCGCTCAGCTGCTTCGGCTGCCATTGTAAATTAATCCCGTCATTCTCTTTTCTTGGGATAACATTGATCATGAAATGAGCAACAGTCTGGCCTGCCGGAATTCCATTTGCGACAAAAATGTTAGTTCCCTGCGCGCCGAGCGCCTCAAAAATTGCAGTTGAAATTTTATTGGATACCTGGAACATTTTTCCGATTTCAGAATCCGGAACTTGCTCTATTATAGGGTAATGGTTTTTTGGAATCACAAAGCAATGGCCAGGATTTGCTCCGTTGACATCGAGAACCGCCATGGTTAAGTCATCCTCATAAACTTTCTTGGATGGAATTCCACCTCCGACAATCTGGCATATTATGCAGTTTTCCCGAACTTTGCCTGCCATTACTTAACACCCAGAATTTTTGAAATATCGTCCAGATTGATTCCGCTCTTCGGCTGGTCAACTGCTAAATTAGTTTTAGCCTGTTTTTTTGTTTTCTTCGGAGGCTCTTCCTTTGGAGTTTCATTAATTTTCTTTTCCGGAAGTGGCGCAAACTGCGGAATAAACGGCGGTTCTTCTTTTTCTACTGTACCTCCAAGCGCAGCAGCGAGCTTGCTGCCTATCAACTCAATCTCATTTTCATTCATGGTTTTCTGCGGCAAAACAAAATTTATGCCGTCATTCTCTTTTCTCGGAATCAGATGGACCATGAAATGCTGCACCCTCTGGCCTGCCGCAATCCCATTTGCCACTACAATGTTAGTGCCCTGCGCATCGATGGAGCGGAGCATTGAATTGGAAAGCGCTTTCACAACCAGGAAAACATCGGCAACATCCTCATCCGGAAGCTGAGGCATGATGGAATAATGCTCTTTCGTCATTATGAGGGTATGCCCTGGATTTCCGGGATTGATGTCTAGAATTCCAATTACCTTCTCATCTTCATAGATTTTTTTGGCCTGAATTTTGCCGGAAACTATTTGGCAAAAAATACACTGCTTTTTCTGAAAGTCCTTCAGCTCCTCAGGAGACATATTCTTTATTTTCTCCTGCAAAGCTTTCAGCTGCTCCTGCGACATGTTTTCGTCTGCCATGGCTTATCATTATTTACATGTTTTAAATAGTTTACTGGCTCAGCATAATAACTGCTCAGGCGCGGGTGTTATCCTTGCTGATTCTCCGGCGCCCTCAGCAAAAAATGATATTTGCCCTGCATTCGACTTCATGCATAAATAGCCGGGGCTTTCAATTTCCAGGCTGCCTGCATAAAATGAATGCCGGATTTCATTTCCAGCCGCTAAAAATATGTTATTTGCCGCCCGTGTCTGAAGAGAATCCCTAATAATAGGAACATCATTAAACAGATTAGGGTTAATCCCAGCTTTCAAGTCCAAAAAATAAACTTTTTCAACATTGCACGGCATCTTAAGCGCCTTCAGCTCTTTTTCGCCATACCTAAGGCCCTGATTCATGTTCCTCAAGTCAATTTCCATTCTGGACAAGTCAGCCTGGCAGGAGCGCGAAGATATGAGATTAATGAGCTTATAGCCCCCAACCAGTATGGCCATGGAAATAAAAGCAACAATCAGGTATTTAAAAACTTCCGAAGCGCCCTGCGATTTTCTGTTAAGCATAATGAAAACTTGATTGACACTTATTTAAATGTTGTGGATAGGATAAATTTAAAATAGGGGGATAAAAATTATATTGTAAAGTACCGATTTAAGATTAATGCCAAATAAAATTAAAATATTAGTTCAAAAACAAAAATGACAAGGATCACTTTAGACTTGACAAAAAGCATAGAAGAAAATGCCGCTGCCTATTTCGAAAGGGCAAAGAAAGTGAAGAAGAAGATAGGGGGGGCTGAAGCTGCGCTGAACGAGAACCTGAAAAAACTGGAAGAGCTTGAGCACAAAAGGGACAAAATAACTGCTGAAAAATCAAAGCAGGAAAAATTGAAGGAAAGAAAAGCTGAATGGTATGAAAAATTCAGGTGGTTCATGAGTTCCGAAGGGTTTCTTGTCTTAGGAGGAAGGGATGCAACTTCAAACGAGATTGTGATAAAAAAGCACACTGAGCAGAATGACTTGGTTTTTCACACTGACATGGCTGGCTCTCCGTTTTTTGTAGTCAAAACATACGGAAAGCCTGTCGGGGGAAAAACAAAAGAGGAAGCTGCAGATGCGACGTGCACTTTCAGCAGGGCCTGGAAATTAGGGCTGCAGGCCAGCCCAGTTTTTTACGTGAATCCCGACCAGGTAAGCAAGAAAACAAAAGCCGGCGAATTCATGGGCAAGGGCGCTTTCATGATTTACGGCAAGACAAATTACATCAACAATAAAATAAATCTTGCAATCGGAATAAACCAAAACCAGCAGATAATGGCGGGGCCCGTGGAAGCGATAAAAGCGCATTGTGAAAAATATGTCGAGCTTGTGCAGGGCGATGAAAAATCAAGCTCAGTCGCAAAATACATCCAGCATAAAATCGGCGGCTCTTTGGACGAGATAATAAGGGCGCTGCCATCAGGCGGGTTTAAGGTGAAGAAAGGTTAGTTTGCACCAAATTAAGTTACATCATGGGGTGGATGGAAGGCAACTAAATAAAATTTAGTGCAAGTGGACATTCCCTCCCTTAGTAATTAATTTAAAATAAAGAATTACAAAAAATCGACTAAACAAATAAAAATGTTCATCCAAATAAACCCTGAAACACCAAAATTTAAGTGCAGCGCCTGCGGAACCTGCTGCAGCCATATCAGGGGAATAATTCCAAATGATGACCAGAAATTCATAAAAGAAAATGCTTTCGGAAAGCTGCCGGTCGTCCAGTTGGTTCCAGTCGAGAGAATGACTTTTCCTTTGTGGGGCTGGGAAGCAAAAAGGTTTATGGAATGGCAGAAAGAAGTAAACATTGACGCAAAAATAAAGCCGTTAAGGGCAATTCTGGATTTGAATTCAAACAAAGCAATCATTTTAACATATTTCATGGACAGCGGGACTGATGCATGCCCCATGTTAAAGGATAATAAATGCTCAATCTACCACACAAAAAGAGCCTATGTATGCAGGCTGTTCCCGTTCAACAGAAGCCCCTTCATAAATATCGGCCCGGAATCAAAAGAAAGCCTATTTGGCAGCTGCGGCGCTATGGAAAAAATAATTCCCGCAATGCCGGATGATTTTAATGAAATGATAAAGTTTTTAAATGAAGCGTTTCCTGACGGCTCTTTCCTGAATGCCGTGCAGAATGATATTATCATAGAATGGGCAAACAAAATAATTGTTAGCTTAATAAAGGAAAAAAGGATAAGACCGGCAGTGAATTATCCCTATGATTTGTTGCTGAAAAGAATTTCCAGCGCTGAAAAAATAGACTTCACGGATTTTTTGGCTGAAATAGGGCACACAACTGCAGAAGAAATGGAAAATTTAATAAACAGATTTGACAGCAACAGCGATGCGCAGGAGAAAATAGCATCCTTCATCTGAGTTATCGCAAATTGTGGTAATTGGTTTAATATGTCGGAAATCGCAAATTTTATGGAATTTATTACGATTTCCGAGCATGCTCAAAAATTCCATTATGTATTCGTAACTTGGAATTTTTGACAAATAGCCGCAATTTGCGAGATAGACAATTGCGTGTAAATATAACAAATCAACGCAATTGGATATATCACAATGATTTCATCACAAGAAATGAGAATTTTAGAGGCAGAAAGCGAAATACCACGCAGCGCTCTAATGGAAAATGCCGGCAAGGCAGTTTACCAAATTCTAAAGCAGAGGATGGACCTGAAAGAAAAAAAAATTCTGGTCATCTGCTATCACGGAAACAATGGTGGGGACGGATTTGTTGCTGCAAGGCATTTAAGCGATGAGGCTGAAACCGATTTATTGTTTATAGGCGATGAAAACAAGATGAAGAAGGAAGCGCTTGCGAATTTCAAGAAAATCGAGCACAACGGCAGGATACAAATGCTTTCTGACGAGGAAGTTAATTTTGATGAATATGATATTATTATTGACGCAATTCTCGGCATAGGAATAAAAGGCCGTTTGAACCGTGAAATTTCCGCAATAATTGACGATGTAAACAATTCAAAGGCCTACAAGGTTTCCGTTGACATTCCAACCGGAATCGACCCCGACACAGGGGATATTGTGGACAAGTGCATCAATGCCGACTTGATTGTGACCTTTCACGACATGAAGAAAGGCATTGAGAATTTCGAAGACATAGTCGTTGTTGCCGACATAGGGCTGCCGAAATAAGCAAAGTTTATATTAATCAATTTCTAGTGCATTTTATAATAAAAAACAAATTATAAAATGAGATTCATAACAAAAAAAGATATCAAACTGCCGAAAAGAGTATCAGAAAGCCACAAAGGAGACAACGGACTGGTTCTGGCTGTCGGCGGCTCGAAAGATTTTGCCGGCGCCACGGCGCTTGCGGGGCTGGCTGCATTGAGAAGCGGCTGCGACCTGGTGAAAATAATTGCCCCGGAAAAAGCTGCATGGGCCATCAACGCTTATTCTCCGGATTTAATGACAGTGAAAATGAAATGGGATTATGTTAATTCAGATTATTGCCAAATTGTTAAAAAAGAAATGAGGAAGTATAATGTTTTATTAATCGGCAACGGCGTTGGGCTAAAAAAAGAATCAAAAAAAGCCTGCAGAAAAATAATCCGGGAAATTAAAAAATTAAAAGTAATTGACGCCGATGCAGTCAAGTCCATCTCGATGGGCGGCTGTGAAAATTCAATAATTACGCCGCATTCAAAGGAATTAGAATATTTTTTAATTAATTCTAAAATAGGTAAATCAGCAATCAACAAAATTAATAGAGAAAAAAATATAATTAAAAAATCAAAATTAATTAAAAAAACAACTCAGAAATTTCTTAATCAAGATAATATTATTTTATTAAAGGGAAAAATTGACACAATAATTTCAAGAGATAAAATATTTTATGTTAAGGGCGGCAACCCCGGAATGACCAAGGGCGGAACTGGCGATGTTTTGGCCGGATTATGCGCAGGTTTTTTAGCACAAAGCAAAGATTTGCTGCAAAGTTCAATCAATGCGTCCCATTTTAATAAAAAAATAGGCGATATTCTATTAAAGAAGAAAAAAGGATTTGCTTATCTTGCTAGTGATATGGTGGAAGAGATAAAGAGAATCAGAGACCAATAAACCTATTCCTGCACATACTCATTTCCCATAGCCAGGCATATTTCAGCTTTCTTCAGCTCTTTTCCTAAATAAGCCGCATGCTCAAGCCTATTGAACCAGCTCTTTTTGTGCTTCTCGCTGTAATCAAAAATTGTGGTGTATAAATCCTGCGCTCTTGTCCCCCGGAATTCTTTCAATATTGCATGATTATAATCACATATTCCAACCCCTATCTCATGGGTGTCGCTGTAGACTCTGATAAGAACATAGCACCCTTTGTCTATTCTGAAGTCCTTATAATCATCGTATTTATTAGCCCTTATAACTTCAAAATCCTTGGCCTGCTTTTGCTTCTTAACCCATTTCGGCTTTTCCATATGGTAAAAGGAATAATATTAGTTTAAAAGGGTTTGGTCTAATTTGAAATGTGGAAATCCTTTTTCATTATACTATTATTAAGTAATAACAATCAAAAGATTTAAAAATGGGGTAATCACTCCTAGATTATGGCTAAAAATATACGCACAATTCCAAAACCCGGTAGAAGAAAATTCATTGGAATGGCAGACCAAGCAGTTAATTCAGGAGACTCTAACGGAAAACTTCAAGCTTTTAGTAAGTTTGCAGACAGGACCGAGCAGTATGTTCTAGCCAATAGCCCGAATATGGGTGAATACCATCGGCAATTATTAAAATCCAAAATTGAAGGCATCAAAAATTTTCGATTCTGATTCTTGAGTTTTTTCTTCTTCAAAATGTCCAAAACGATATATTTATATACTATTATTTAAAATATTTAAAAGATTATCTTAAATTATATTAAAAATAACATAAAATATAATATTAAAAATAATAGTTTTTAGTCGTCAAATGCGGTGCCTAAATGGTTAAAATTCAAAAGCTTCCGTCCGGTCAGCTGGTGATTACCCTCCCCAAGCTTCTCGCAGAGTATGAGGGCCTGAAAAAGGGCATGGAGCTTGATTTCAAAAAGCACAAAGACGGATTCATTCTGGAGATAAAGCGCGGCAGTTCTGATTCTGATAATATAAAAATCTCAAATAAAAAACGAAAAGGGTGAAGGCAATTGAAAATAGAAGAATTGGCTAAAATAATGGGCAAGAGCAAGTGGGAAGTGGAGCAAATGTTAATGAAAGACGATGTGATTGAGCTCAACCTGAATGAGCGGAGCAAATCGCGGCGCATCAGGGAGGACGACGAGCTGAGAATTTTTGAATAATGGTGCAGAATATTTTTTTCGAACTGAGCATTGTAGTGGCGGCAGCGACATTGGTGTCGATTTTCATGAAAATCATAAAGCAGCCGCTTATAATAGGCTATATAATAACCGGCATCGTCCTCGGCCCGTTCGCATTAAATCTGGTTCAGCCGTCTGACACTTTAGTTACATTTTCTGAGATAGGTATTGCATTTCTTCTGTTTATAGTCGGATTAAATCTTAATTTCAAAACCCTAAAAGATGTAGGAGTTATCGCCCTAATTACGGGCACAGCGCAGGTAGCAATTACTTTTGTTGCAGTGTATTTCATTTCTAAATTTTTAGGATTCTCAGGCATAAGCTCGCTGTACATAAGCGGGGCGCTGACATTCAGCAGCACAATTATAGTCGTGAAACTGCTGCTTGACAAGCATGATATGGATACATTGTACGGAAAAATAGCGGTCGGGCTGCTGCTTGTGCAGGATTTTATTGTTATAGTCTTGCTCCTTTTTTTGTCACCGTCGGTTGGCGTGCAGAGCTTTTCAAGCCTGGCGCTTTCAACCGTCATCAAAGTGGCTGTCGCCATCGCGCTTGTAATGCTAGTGACCAGTTATTTTGTCCCGAAAGTGCTTGAGTTCACAGCCAAATCACAGGAATTATTATTCCTATTTGGCATAAGCTGGGTACTTCTGCTAGCCTCATCTTTAAGCAGGATTGGGTTTTCAATAGAGATGGGCGCGCTGTTTGCCGGAATAAGTCTTGCTTCGTCCCCGTTCAGCCTGGAAATAGGCAGCAAGCTTAAGCCGTTAAGGGATTTTTTCATAATATTATTTTTTATTTCACTTGGCTCGCAGATGGTTTTTATACTGACTGCGGACACTATTCTAAAAATTATAGCCTTGTCTTTGGCTGTCCTGGTTTTGAAGCCGATAATAGTAATGTCAGTCATCGGGCTGATGGGCTACAAGAAACGAATTGGGTTTTTGACGGGAATTTCACTCGCGCAGGTCAGCGAGTTTTCTTTTATACTGATAATACTGGCAGTAAATCTGGGGCAGATAAGCCAGGAGACCGCATCGCTTGTAACTTTAGTCGGGCTGATAACAATAGCCGGCTCTTCTTATTTGATACTGAACAATTACAGCCTGTACCAGAAATTTTCCAATTATCTTTCGATTTTTGAGAAAAACAAGTCAAGCACCGTGAAAGAGCCGGTAAAATCCGATGAATTCAAAATAGTGTTGTTCGGGTATAACAGGATAGGATTCAGCCTGCTCAAGTCATTCAAAAAACTGCGCAAGACATTCCTGATTGTTGATTATAACCCCGAAACAATTGAGATGCTCAACAGCCACGGGATATGCTGCAGGTACGGCGATGCGTCAGACCCGGAGCTTATCGGGGAAGTAGGGCTGCAGAGCACGGAGCTCGTGATTTCCACAATACCCCAGATAGATGTAAATCTCCTGCTTGCTGAAAAAGTAAGGAAAATAAACAAAAAAGCGGTTGTTGTCATGACATCGCACAATATTGATGACGCATTCAGTCTTTACGAGGCGGGAGTTAACTATGTTTTAATGCCGCATTTTCTGGGAGGGGAGCATGCATCCGCTTTAATAGAAAAATTCGGAACTGATATCAATAAGTTTGTGAAAGAGAAGCTAAATCACATAGAAGAGCTGAACCAGAGGAGAAACTTCGGGCACGAGCACCCAACGCATAATTTATAAGTTTAAAATAAATTTTAATAACCAATTCAAATAATTAATCGGCGAAAGTTATCAGGGAGGGAACCCAAAGTTGCACCAGATTGGATTTATCCGCCCTGACTTGCGTGTGAGAACGGGTGACATGCGAGAGTTCGCTCTCGCTCACTCAGGTCACTCTTCGAACACGCTCACCGTTTAAGTACCCACCCCAAACCATTTAATAAAATCGTGCTCGATAAATAAAAGAAAAATATAAGGTGTGGGAACCATCTGGAATCGGTTGAGAGCAAGTGACAATGTTCCCCTGATGAAAAAGTTAAGTAAAAAGCTAATAATTAATATTAAAAAACCGTTCAAAACCAAATATTAGACTAAAAATATAAATTAAAATAATTAGATTTAAAAACATTAGAAATTAAATCAGGCAAAAAAGAGGAAAATGGCAACAACTGAAGCTGATTTGAAGAAGCATGGCTTTGAAAAGATCGAGGAAAGCGAGGAGTTCAGAGGCTCCAAGATAAAAACTGGCTATCCTCAGCCGTCAAGGAGGTACAGGCTTCACTACGAGGGCTACAATATTTCCATCGAAGAGCCATATTTCTGGACGCTGCACTATCTAAGGTATTTCGGCGGGTTTCCGAGAATAGACAAGATAACTGACGTTTTTGCAGCCGCTGAGAACTCCGCTTTTTTCGGGGCGTCGCAGCAGAGAATCGGGCTGCAGCAGGACAAGGTCAGCCAGTTTCTTGCGACAATCGGAAAAATGGTAAGGGAGCTCTTCCAGCTTGTGAGGGAGATGAGGATTCTTGACGAGAGGCTAAGCTATTACGCCGACAGCTATACGAACAGCCCAAGCGCGGAAAGCGCAGAAATAACATTAAAGGGAATCTGGGTTGATTTAGTCGAACAGGGCGCAAAAAATCCTGCTTCAGTTTATGGAATGGCGCGTGAAGTCCAGTTCACGACACTGCCGGACTTGTTTTTCAGCACGAATCCGAAAAAGCAGGAGGATGTTGATGTTGTTGTCGAAAAAGACAGGGGGCAGTTCAACCGAAAAGTCAAGGAAGTTTTGAAAAGAAAGCTGAGGTCTTTTTTGGCGTGGAAAGAGCATTCTTATGACGAGTTAAAAAACAGGAGAAAGTTCACACTTAAATATTTGCGGCAGCACTTTGAGATAATCAGGATGTACATGAATTGGGTAAAGCCGTACCTAAAAAATATACAAAGGCTGCAGCTGGACCAGTCGAAATCCGACACTCCTGATTTGATTGTTGCATTCGAAAGCTCTATGATTGAAGTCGAGATTCTTGCGGTCAAGCCCGGAAAAATAAACCAATGCATTCTGATGCATTATCTTTTCAGGACCCGCCCGGAAATGAATTATTCACAGGAATATCAAAGAGGGCCTATACACCTTGGAAGGGTTGAAATTGATTTTAGGGCTTACGCGTGGAGCGACAAGGACATCGAGAATTACAAGAGATTAAGGGATCAGGAGGATTTCAAGCTGCTTGGGGTTGTTGACGGCTCTGTCAAGGCAGCGCTCGAAGCTCTTGGAGATGAGCTGATGAGATATCTAAAAGAAGCAGGGGAGGAGTTTGAAGAGAAAAAAGAATCTCCAAAGGAGAAATATAAGCAGAGCGGAACTTTCTTATCAGTGTTTCAGGGTTTTGCAGAATTGTTCACATCATTTAATGCAAAAAAAACTTCGCGGCCAAAAAAAGTTTCCCAGACGGACCTGATGAAAGACGCCCTCGCGAGAAAAGAAGCGGCAGACAAAGTGAAAAAAGTCATGTGGAACACTTACCATCATTTCAAGAAGCACCATGATATGCTGAACTGGTAAAAGGGTTTCGCCCCTTTAGGACGAGAAACTTTTTAGTGACTTGTGAGCGAGTTCGCAACGAGCTCACTCGCATTTGACTAAAAAGTTTCATCAAAAATGGAGGCCTCGCATTCGCTCAGCCCCCAGAAATTTTATATTTTGATAATTTTATAAAAATGCCCCCACATGTCGCATGTGGTTTTACTTTGCAGAACAACAAAATTTTTGCCTCCGCTAAGACAGTGGTAAAGTTATAATAGGGAAATCTGAATGATTCCTTATCTCGACATTTTCATTCAAAGTTATCTTAGAAAATTCTAACTATTGCATAATTTTTCAAAGTGTTCTACAGGGCGTTACATAGATTCTACTCCACCATTATATCAAGAATCTCTTCAAGTTCTCTTGTTATTTCTAATCCATGCACAGAGGTTGAACTATGGTGAGGTACAGCCTTATCTAAAATAGCAATCCTTTCCTCTGGAGTTAATCTTCTATACGCCTCGTTAACTGCATCATAGAGCTTCTTTACAGCTAAGTTTAAAGTAGAATCCTGCATAACCTGTGCACCCGCATTTAAAGCACAAGAGTGTGCATGAAAAATACTGGCATATTGCTCAAGAGATGGAATTGTGATTTCTTTTGCCATATTTCAGAAATAACAAAAAAACAAGCCAACTATTTAAATTTATGCATGCTGTCAGTCTGGGCTATATAGATGGGGATTTCTATTCTATTGCCAAGTTATATAACCAAATATTTAAATAATTGAATTCTTATACATAATTATGAAAGCAATAGCAATATTTTCAGCGATATTCCTTGTTTTTTTTGTAGGGTGTGTTCTTCCAAATGAGCCAATCGCATGCACTGCAGATGCCAAATTATGCCCGGATGGAAGTGGGGTCGGAAGAGTAGGCCCGAACTGCGAATTTGCGCCTTGCCCAGAAACAAACAGCACACAAACAGCATGCGAATCATCAGAATGCGGGCCGCAGTTAGGCATGCCCAACTACCTTTGCCCCGACGGAAAAACAACAGCTGGGCCAACGGGAAGATGCCTCAGGAATTCAGATGGGACGTGCGGATGGGAGGTGACCAGCTGCCCAGCTCCAAATCAAAACGAGCCACTAAAGCAGAATTACTGCACAGCAGGGCAAAGGCAGGGGGAAATGTGCATTGAATTATACCAGCCGGTCTGCGGATGGTTTGACCCTGCAAGAGTGCAATGCATAAGGTATCCATGCGCAAACACTTTCAGCAACAGCTGCTTTGCGTGCCACGATGATAAAATTCTTTACTGGACAGAAGGCGAATGTCCGAAATAAAAATTTTAAAACCATTAACTATTTATACAAGCTTCCCAATAAATTTCTAAAAAAGGTGTGTTAAATGCAATTTAACAGCGGCTATTCTGTCCATCCGGCAGCGGATTATTTCAATGCCATGGACCAGCCCTACGGCGAAAAGCCGGCTTACGGCGGCGATTTGGGGATAAAAGACATCGGAATGAGCGTTCCAATGGGGATTTCCGCGGCAAATGTCGCAGGCATTTATTCTAAAATAAGGATGGGCGCGGGGAACATTGAAATTCAGTTTCCCGGGTACAGAAGCGGCCAGAGAAATGCGCAGACTCCTGAAATGTTTGGCGAAGACCAAAGGCAGGCAATCAGGGAACTGTCGATGGCCAATGAGGTCAAGTTCACAACCCACGCTTCTTTCCAATTGATGGGATTAATGGGACGCGATGAGAGAGGAAATTTCTCGCTTACCGGGGCAACGCAGGACCTGTTTGAATTGAAGAGGGCTATTGATTTTCAGGGCGACATGGGAGGCGGCTCCGTTGTAATCCATTCCGGGGAGTTTGAAAGGCCGATAACCGACATGTATCTTGATGACGAAACCGGAAAAATAAATCTGGCAAGAGACCCAAGCGGCAGATTGCTTTTCAAGCAGGCCCACACGCAGGAAGTGGACGCGCACTTTGAATTGCTGGATGACAGGACATCAGCAAAGATTGAAACTGTGCAGAAAAACAGGTTGGTTGCACACCCGGTATGGAGGCGTGCAGACCATGATTACGATTTCATCGATAACAAAGGAAATTCAGCCCATATAAAAAAAGGGGATTACATAGATTACGAGAACAGAAGGATAATCAATCCCTATGATGCAAGAGAAGGCAGAGTTCCTGAATTTGATCAGAGTAAAAAAGAATTCAAAGTCAAGCTTAAAACGTTTGAAGAATTTGCAAGAGAAGCCGAGGAATACAACAAGTGGTTTGAGCAAAAGGAGCACAGAAAACCCAATTATTATGAGAAGAGGTATCCGGAAGAAGCATATGTCAAGGCAACCCTTGAGTCGCAGGAAGGAATTGCAAGGGGATGGAGTTTGCAGTATTCGAAAGATTCTCAGACATGGCTAAAGGCTTTAAAAAAACTGGAAGAATCAGAAAAATATTATAAAGAATTAAAAGGTAAAATTCCGGTTGAGGAGCAATGGAAGATTATGAGGGAAGACAGGGAACTGCAGCAGGCAACACAGGGATTTGCAGGGCCTGAAATGGTGGATCCATTGGTATTAATAGAAAAAGCAAAGTTTGACGTTGCGAGAAGATTGGAATTTGACCGTTCAACCGCCGCTTCCCAGGAACAGCAAGCGGTAGACACAGCCGAGACAAAAAGGCATATTGTAACCCCAATCAAGCGCCTGGAGAAAGAGGGAATCAGATTGTATGCAGAAGCTGCAATTCACGCTTTGCAAAAAACAAAAGACCCAAACAATCCTGTTGTCCTTGCCGTTGAGCATATTTTCCCGGAAAGATTCGGCGGACATCCCGAAGAATTGAAATGGATAATCAGAAAAACAAGGGAAAGAATGGTTGATATGCTTACAAAGCCGGAAATCACATACGGAGCCAGCATGGCGCCCGGCGAAGTGACAGCCGAAACTCTCCAGCCGAACCCTTATTATATGGGCATAAGCAAGGAAGAAGCAGCGAAACTGGCTGAACGCCACGTCAAGGCAACGATTGACACAGGCCATATTAACCTATGGAGAAAATACTGGCAGGATGACCCCCGCAAGACCCAAGAGCAAAATGATGTTGACTTTAACAAATGGGCAGTAAAAACAATTGAAAGCCTGGCCAAAGACAAAATGGTAGGTAATGTTCATCTTGCGGACAATTATGGGTATCATGACGACCACCTTGCGCCCGGGCAGGGAAACAGCCCTGTAAAAGAAATCGTTTCAACCATCAAAAAATATGGCTATGACCGGGCATTTACCGTAGAGCCGGGAGCTGACGCTTCAACTGACCTGAGCGATTTCCACGGGTTGATGAAAACATGGAAATTCTTCGGCAGCCCGGTTTACGGGATGGGATTCAGGGGGGGCGGAGCGCCTCAGACATGGGGCGATGTGCAGTATTCATTCGCCGGGCAGAACAAGCCGCCTTACTATATCTTCGGCGCCTATGCGCCCTCAAACGACTGGACACTATGGAGCGCAGTTCCATTAGAATGAATTCTTAAGAGAAATAATTATATAATTGTTATGAAATAGGACTTATTCTGCGGATAGTTTTGATTTAAATAATGAATTAAACTTAATCAGGGAGGGAACTTGATTGTCGCACTTTAGGTTATTTATCCGCCCTCCACCCACCCAAAGATATAAACCAATCAAGTGCAACTGTTGCTCAATAAGAGGAACACAGAAATAAGGTGTGGGAACTATCAGCAATCGGTTGGGGGCAACAGGCAATGTTCCCCTGATAAAAAATTTAATAAAAAATATTTAAAACATTGAACATCAAAAATTAAATCAAAAAAATAAAAACTTACAATTAAAATGATTGACAAAAAAGATCTTGCAAAGCTCTCCCCTGAAGAGAGGATAAAGCGGCTGAAGCAGCTGGAAGAGGAAAGAAAAAAAGACGCAGGTGAAATAGAGCAGCTAATAAAACAGTCAATGCAGGAATTAAAGACCGATAGGCTTGCAGAGGAAATTACACCGGAGCGGAAGGCTGTTGACATTTCAAGATTGTTTGAAAAAGAAAGCGGCGGCAGGCTCGAGAAAGCTGCAAGGCAGTCGGGCAGCGCAGCAGCGGGAAATTACCAGACCGTAACCCAGGTATACCAGGCTTATTCGCAGTTAAGGGAATTCTATGGCATAGTTGCGGGCGGAAGCAACCTAAGCCAAGACCAGCTTAGGGCAATAGGCCAGATAGGGGAAAAGCTGAACGTTGCCGAAAAATACATGACAGAGAGCGAGAGAACAGCATCAAAGCTCAATGCAAGCAAGGCAGTTCTGTATAAATTAAAAAAAGAGACGGGATTGGAATGATTGATTTAATCTAAGCTGTTTTTCTCTTAAGATAATAGGCAACTTTATCCAGCAGGAACCACATCTTAAACTCCTGCCATTCCGCTATATCCATCCCACCCATAGGTACCATTGACATAGTATCGTAACCGCCGGCTCCAACCCCAAATTCTCTCCCGCCATGCCTAAAATATTTAATATGCGCTGCAGCCTTGTCCATAGTTTCAACAGAAGCCATCGAGAATCCTTTCTCTGCATTATTTTGCCCGTCAGAATTGGCAAACGATTGATACATTCCGTGAGCCCTGAATTTTCCCACATGGCTAAAAATTTTTTCATAATCTACATAAGAAGTCTGAATTCCGCCATAATTCTTAGAGACGGTCCCATAACCGCCGATATTTTCGTCCTTATTATCCTTAATTATACTATAAACCTTGCCTGTTTGTGCAGGCGATTTTTCTTTTGCTTCCTTTCTTGCAGTTTCAATGGAATTTCTTATAAAGATGTTAATTAAAGTTGATATTGGAATCTGAGAAGAAGGTTTTTGCGCCTTTGCCCTTTGTTTTTTTGAAGTTATCTTTAATCTGGGAACTTTAATTCTGGATTTGATTATCTTAACCTTGGAAAAATCCTTTCTTATTTTTTCAGCCAGTGTTACATCTGCCATTTGGTTCACTTGGATATAACATCCAACAGAAGTGCTTATATTAAAACTTTGCGATTTTCACTAAAATAGGGCAAAATATTTAAAGCCAAGAAAAAGCAGATAATTAAAATGAAAGAATTGGTTTTTAAGAAAATAAAAAGGGAATATGATGATTTCTACAAATCGCTTATGAAAAGGGGCAAGCTTCCGATGTGGAGCACCGAAAAAGGATTTTGGAACGCGTCTATCGCGGACGAAGTTTTTGAAAGCTTTAAGAAAGTAAAGCTAAACAAGTTCAAAAACTTCCTTGACATAGGGAGCGGCGACGGAAAAGTTGTTCTGATTGCATCATTGTTCTGCAAGAACGCCGAAGGCATAGAGATAGATGATATTTTGCACCACAAAGCCATTGAAATCCAGTCAAAGCTTAAAGTGAACAATGCCGTTTTCCATAACAAAGATTTTTTCGAGCATGACTTTTCTAAATATGATGTATTGTTCACTGCCCCCGATACTCCGTTTGAAAGGGGGCTGGAAAACAAACTGCTTAAGGAAATGAGTGGAAAGCTGATTCATTACGGGCATCATTTTCATCCCCAGAATCTGAAGAAAGAAGATTCTTTTACGGTGAACGGGACGCTGGTTAGCTTGTATTCTAAGTAAAAACCATAACCCCAAAATTCTCGCCTGAAATCCCAACATCATTGACAAAAAAATTATTTTTGTCTGTTATTTTTAATTTATTATTTGAAGAAACAAGAAAGTATAATTTGCTTTTAGCAGTGCTTACAACATCGCCATAGATTAATTTATCATTGTTTCTCTTGTACCTTCTTAACAAAAATATTCCTTCGTCCATTGTATAAATCACAGCGGATTTCAAAACGCCGGAAAACATTTCTGCAAGCTCTTTTGAATGTTTATGAACAATTTTAAGATTATTTTTTGCAATTTCAATTGAGTGGCTGCATCCAAAGCTGTGCGGAAAATGGCTTAATAACGAAATGTCAAAATGCCGTGCAGCAATATTATTGTAGAATGAAAATTCAAAGCCGCCGGAATTTTTAAGAACTTTCAAAGTCAAATCTATGTTTTTCTCATCAAAATTTTTCTGGAAAAATTCACAGCAGCATTCTGGATAGCCGAGAATCAGTCCAAGCTCAAGATGATTATTTTTCTCCTCTGCAATTTTTGCCTTTTCAGCTTTATCTTTGTCTTTCGACAGATAAACAAAAAAATTGGCTTTTCTTGAATCATCCTTAGGAATTTTTATAGATTTGTCAGAGTAAAACTCGCTTTGGGTGTTTTGTTTTATGGCTTTAAAGTCTGAAACAGAATAACTTAGCTTATTTTCATCCAGGAAATTGGTAACTTTATCCAGTTCATCTTCAAAAACAATAATTCTTGCGCATGGCTTTGCATCTTCCAGGACATAAAGGACTTCCAGGGATTTTGTCAGCGAATGAAAGATTTGCTGAAGCTGAGGTATCATTTTAGTCTTGCTGCAGGGCAATCTGCTCCAATTCCAGAAGTTGTTTTTTAAGGTCAACAGAATTAAGCAATGTGCATATTTGGTCTCTTGAAACGAGCAAGCCCTTAACTTCAGTAAATGGCACCTGTTGAACGCCTGCTGAACTCCGGCATCTAAAATAGTCTGGCCCTACTCCAACCACTTTTGACAAGTGCAATCCTCCCGTGTGAGTTCCGATAAGATAAAAATAACCTATGTGGGCATCAACAGGCCTAATTTGGTATGTCATAGGCGGCAGAATGATACAAAAACTTATAATGCTTTCGGAAAATAACAGGAATAAAAATAAATGTGTTTAGCCGTCAGAACAATCAAAACCGCAAACTATAAAAAGAAATTACCTTATTGGATTTTCATGGCTGAAGAAGAAATGAAGGAAAGTGATTTTGAGCACCAGTCGTGCCCCCTGTGCGGCGAGAAGACGCTGATATTAACAGAAAGGGATACCGAAGTGCCTTATTTCGGCAAAGTCTACATGTTTTCTATGACGTGCAACAGCTGTAAATACCATAAAGCGGATATTGAAGCGACTGAGCGGAAGGACCCGGTAAAATATGAATTTGAGATTTCAAGCGAGGAGGATATGAAAGTCCGCGTTGTCAAATCCTCTGAAGCGACTGTAAAGCTGCCGCATATCGCATCAATAACACCGGGGCCTGCGGCACAGGGCTATGTTACAAACGTTGAAGGAATCCTTAACCGGGTCAAGTACCAGGTTGAAGTCGCAAGAGACAGCGAGGAAGATGAAACCGAAAAGAAAAAAGCAAAAAACCTCCTGAAAAAGCTGCTGAACATCACGTGGGGGAAAGAAAAGCAGAAATTAATTATAGAAGACCCAAGCGGGAATTCCGCGATAATAAGCGATAAAGCCATCAAAAGCCAGCTGAAAGTGAAGAAAACAGATGAATGATTTTAGACTGAAAATTAACCGGTGGTTTGAATAATAAAAGTTGGAATTATCGGCGGCTCCGGGCTCGAAGACCCTAAAATTTTGAAAGGCGCCAAAGAAGCGGCTGTTTCTACAAGGTTTGGGAATCCGACAAGCCCACTAACTGTTGGAAAAATAAGCAATGTTGATGTTGTAATATTATCAAGGCACGGCAAAAAACACACGATAAGCCCCAGCAATGTGAATTATCGCGGGAATATATGGGCTTTGAAAGAGCAGGGCTGCACCCACATAATAGCAACGACCGCCTGCGGCTCTTTAAGGGAAAAAATAAAGCCAGGGCATTTGGTTTTTTGCGACCAGTTCATCGACAGGACAAGAAGAAACTCCACATTTTACGACATTGACAAAGTATGCCATATTCCTATGGCAGAGCCGTTCTGCCCAAAGCTGAGAAAAACGCTGGCCGAAACGGCATCAGAAATGAGTCTTGCCCATCATAAAAAAGGAACTGTTGTAACGATAGAAGGGCCGAGGTTCTCCACAAAAGCTGAAAGCAATTTATTTAGGCAATGGAGCTGCGATGTAATAAACATGAGCACAGTGCCGGAAGTAGTACTGGCAAGGGAAGCCGGAATCTGCTATGCAACAATTGCCATGTCAACGGATTACGACTGCTGGCACAAAACAGAAAAGCCCGTGACGATTGATATGATTTTAAAAACAATGCATCAAAATGCCGAGAATGTTAAGAAATTATTATTAGCAACTATTCCAAAAATAAATCACTTAGACTGCAAGTGCAAAGAAGACATTAAAACGGCGGTTATCGGCGGAAATTAAAATTTAATTTTCCAGTGGGATTTTATAGTATTTCAAAATGGCTTTCCCAGCTTCTTCCATGCCTTTTCCGACTGCAACAACGCCGTGCTCCCTCATTATCACAAATTTTTTCTCATCCAGTTTTTTCAGAACATCATATCCGATTTTTTCAGTTCCCGCCTCAGTCACATCCGTGACCGGAATGCCGAGTTTTTTTGCAAACTTCATTATTCTGTAATCATGCACGTGGAAAACGGCGTTAATGTCTTTTCTGCTTTGATAAATTAAATAATGCATCTGCAATTCTGTGGATGGCTCAAGCTTTCCATGGGCATAAGCCGTTTTTTCCGCAAAATCGAATTTTTCCACGTAAACGAGCTCGTCAGCTTTGATTGCGCTGAAATAAGTTTTAGTGCTCTTTATTATAAATCCTTTTTTATATCTAAAACTCAGGTTTCCTGACGAGCCTGAACTGTATTCAGGTGCCAGCCCATCATCATAAAATTTTCTGAACCACCTGATTAGTTCTACGGACTTGCCAGTGATTGGCACGCTGCCGCTGAGAAAAATCGTCCTGAACTTCGCTCCTTCGTATTTTTCCATCTTAATGGCTGCCCTTAACAAATTTTTCAATATCTTTATCGATCAGCTTTAAAACACCCTTTTCAGTTATAATTCCTGTTATATATTTTGCCGGCGTCACATCAAAAGCCGGATTTTTAGCATTGCTCTCCCACGGCGCAATCCTGACTTTTCTTATTTTTTTATGTTCATCAATTCCAGAAATATAAAGAACTTCTTCCTCGCTTCTTTCCTCAATTGGAATGTCATTTCCAGTTTTTGAATTGGAATCGAAAGTTGACAACGGGGCGGCCACATAAAACGGAACGTTATTTTCTTTCGCCAGAACAGCTTTCTCGTAAGTTCCGATCTTGTTTGCGACATCGCCGTTCATTGCAATCCTGTCAGCGCCTACAATTGCAAAATCAATCTCGCCTTTTTTCATGAAATAGCCCGCTGCATTATCCGCAATTATCGAATGCGGGATTTTTTCCTGCGCCAATTCCCACGCAGTCAGGGACATTCCCTGGTTTCTTGGCCTGGTCTCATCGGCATAGACAAAAATATTTTTTTTGCTGCAATGCGCAAGCCTGATGGGGGACAATGCTGTGCCAAAATCAATGCAGGCAAGCGCGCCAGCATTGCAGTGCGTCAAAATGTTTTGATTATTTTTTATTAGATTGTTTCCGTGCTCTCCAATCTTCCTGCACAGCTCAGCACTCCAATCAGCATATTCCCGCGCAGCTTCAAAAGCCTTCATTTTAGAATTGGTTATGCTTCCTTCGGCAAACATTTTTGATTTTACAAAATTCAGGGCGTAATTCAAATCGCTTGCCGTCGGCCTTGTTGAATTCAATAGATTGAATGATTCATCAATATAATTTTTGAAATCACCAAAATCTTCGCCTTCATAAATCAAGGCAGCCTGCGCCAGCCCGTAAGCTCCGGTTGCGCCTATAGCCGGGGCGCCCCTGACAATCATTGTTTTGATTGCGTTTGCCGTCTCTGCATAATTTTTCGACTGATAAATCTCAAATTTAAATGGCAATAACAATTGATTAATCATATAAACAGAACTATCCAGCATCCAGACCGTGCGGTAGTTCAAGTTGTTTATCATCATTGTAGAATAAGAATAGGGCAATTATTTAAAAACATTGTCAAACAGAAAAACTATAAATATAAGCTGGAATTATTCAGGATTATGGACTTAAAAAAAACCATAAGGATAATCCCGAACTGGCCCAAGCAGGGGGTAATGTTCAGGGACATTACAACTTTGATGAAAGACGCAAACGCGTTTAACTACGTCATAAACAAGTTCTGCGAGCGATACAAAGACTATAACATTGACTTGGTCGCAGGCATTGAAAGCAGGGGTTTTATTCTTGGCGGTGCAATTGCTAACAAGCTCTGCAAAGGGTTTATACCGATAAGAAAAGAGGGCAAGCTGCCACATAAAACCGAAAAAGAAAGTTATGAATTGGAGTATGGCAGGGCAACTATTGAAGTTCACGTGGATGCCATTCCAAAAGGTGCAAAAATACTTCTTGTTGATGATCTTATTGCAACCGGAGGAACCTGCCTCGCTGCCGCGAATCTGATAGAAAGGCTCGGCGGCAAGGTGGTTGAGTGTGCTTTCATAATCGGCCTGCCGGATTTGGGCGGCATGAAAAAACTGAAAGAGAAATATAAAGTGTTTACATTAGTTGATTTTGAAGGCGAGTGATTACCCGAGAGAATCTCTTTCAAAAACCGCAAACCCAGTCACTTTATTATCAATCCTGAACCCGTTGCAATCTTGGACTTCGCTTGCTTTTGATATTTTGCCGTTGCAGTTAACAAAAAGAACATCCATGCAATATCTTAAATCATTTTTCTCCTCGCAGACAGCAGAAGTAAAAGTCTTGAACTGAATGCTTTTTGAATCTTGCTTAACCTCATCCTTATTTGTGCCTGAGCTTACAGCCATAAAGCTAAACAAAGACAATCCTACAAGCACCAGTAAAAATATAACCGACCCCCTCATAGAACAAGGTAAGAAATATCAGTTTAAAAACCTATTTCTCCACAATCGTGCCGTAACCTATTAATCTGAATCTGTTTCCTATTCTTCTGGAGATTGTGACTCTTGATGTAATATCAGCGCAAACCGGAAGTTTTAATCTGCATCTTATTTTATTTTTTCTTAATTCAATTACCATCCCGACTGTTGCTGCGGAGTTTACATTGAGCATCAATGGCTCGGTCATTTTGATGGGGTCAACGTTTAATTCTTCCTGCGTTCCTACAACTCTTTTCAGCAGATGAACATCAAGCAGTAACTCATTCCAGACTTTCGGCAATTTGCCCGGCAGCCCTACAAGCGAGCCTGTTAACTGGTCAGACTTGACAACAGAAGGGTCAAGAGAAGTCAAAACTCCTATCGAGCCGCCCGGCCCGACTGATTCAAGATTTACGCTGCCTGAAATTAAGCTTGTGATTTTTGTTGTTATGGATTTCCAAACCTGCTGGTTTTTTTCAATCATTACCCTTCCGGGCCTTATTTCAATATTGTCCCCAATTTTAAAAACGCCCTGCCTTAAGCTCCCCCCGAGGACTCCGCCCACAAGCTTTTCCGGCGTAATTCCGGGCCTGTTGATGTCAAAACTTCTTGCCACAAGCATTATAGGATCTTTTTTCTCGTCCCGGGCCGGAGTCGGAATATATTTGTCAATTGCTTCCATCAAAAAATCAAGCCCAACCCTGTGCTGCGCTGAAATCGGGATTATCGGGGCGTTTTCAAAGCTCGTTCCCTTAAGAAAATTTTTTATCTGATCATGATTCTTAACAGCCTGCTCCTCATTGACCAAATCAATTTTGTTCTGCACGATGATTACATTTTTTATTCCTATAATTTCCAGCGCCATCAAATGCTCTCGTGTCTGCGGCTGCGGGCATGTTTCGCTTGCTGCAACCAAAAGCAAAGCGCCGTCCATTATTGTCGCCCCCGAAAGCATTGTTGCCATCAGGGATTCGTGGCCAGGCGCATCGACAAAACTAACTTTTCTAAGCGGAACTGATTTGGAATTGCAATGGGGGCATTCTTCTTTTGTCGTGAATGCTTTTGCGCCCTTGCATTTTTCGCATTTTCTGAATAAAATATCGGCATATCCCAGCCTTATGGTGATTCCGCGCTTTAATTCCTCAGAATGAGTGTCTGTCCACTTTCCACTCAGCCTTTCGAGCAGGGTGGTTTTACCGTGGTCGACGTGGCCGACCATTCCGATGTTGACAGAGGGCTGTGGAGGAAGTTCATTTTGTGCTTCTTCTTTCTTTTTAGCCATGTTTTAATTTAAAATTTGAATTTCGGGTTTTTTATTTCTAATATAAGGAACCTTGATAATTTAATGTTTTTGCAAAATTCTCTATAAACAAAATTATTCGGGGAGGGAATATCTTATTGCACTAAATGAGTAATTGGTTGCCCTCCACCCACCCATAAACATAGAAGGCAAATAGTGCAAAATTAAAAAAAATTATTCTTTTTTTTCTTCCTTTGCTTCTGCTTTTTCAGGAACGCCCAAAGCCTCGTGAAGTTTTTTGGAGCCTGATTTTGTTACTTTAAGGTTTATTTGCGAAATTTTCTCGTGTATCTTGTGGCCGCAGACTGTTTTTCTCCTTTTGACCCCTTTTCCGGCGCCCCTGAAGCCTATTCCGCCCAGGATCGTCATTTTCTTTCTTGTTCCTAAAATTCCCCTCCTCATCGGGAAGCCGCAGTAATCCGAGCCTCCGGTTATCTGGAACTCAAATCCGGGAACTTCAAAAGAATCTCCCTTGACAGTCTCGCCTAAATTCAGGCCGATGAAAGGCCTTGCCAAGTCATCCTTTATTTCCTTCTGGAACGTTTTTCCCGTTGCCGGGTCTGAAATGCATAATTTAAAGCTGGCCATATTTGTTATCCTCCATTAATAGGTTTGTGAAAGAATGAGTATTTAAAAAGGTTGTGATGAAAAAAAGAAAAAGCTAGAAGATAAAAATAAAAAATAACTGAATTCAAAATTTAGCCGTTGCCAGGCTTGCCTTGTAGCTCGGCACAAAGCTGGAATGCCCTTCTATGTACATCAGCAGCTTCTTCAGGTAATAAAAGGATATTCCAACCAAAACAAAAGGAACTAAATTCATCCACTCATTAAGGTTGAAAGCGAACATCGCAAACGGGAACAGCATTGCCGAAAAAAACAGCACCAATGTGATTAACAGGTTGTTTAATATCCTATAGCACTTTGCAAGGTTTTTTGAGCTGTCAACATTTGTCAGTATAACTGCCAAAACATGATGTATCTCCTTTAATCTTCTATAAATCAAATTAATCAGATATCCCAATATTATAATGCTCAGCCCATAAAACACATACAAAAATAGTGGGCCTAAGCTGGACTTGATTAGCAATGAAAACTGCCTCAATACCAAAAATGTAAACATTAGGACTATGCCAAGCATTAAAGCTATCTTTGACTCTGACTTGAGCTTGTTGGTGAAAAAGTTTTCTATTTCCGTCTGGTCGAAGAACCTTCGCATGTAGCCGGACAGCTTATCCAATCTTATTTTAGCTCCTGAAGAAGTCCTTGAATTCAAAGATGAATGTATCTTCTCGCTGTAGTTTATCCCTATGGACATTATTATGGCTGTAGCAAAGATTATTGCCGCAGTTATTGTAACTAAATCAATTCCCAGCCCGAATTTCTGTCCTTCTTTTGCAACAAGAAGTGAAAATTCCCCGACTGATATCATCGCAATGCTGGAAAAAAGTGGCTGGTCGTCCCTGAAATTAGCCAGGAGCATTGTCACAAATCCGACTGCTATGAATCTTGAAATTATAACGGTCACTAACAGTACACCAATCAGGGGCAGGTAAGACTGGACCGTGGTAAAGTCCACCAAAGTCCCCATTGATATGAAAAATATGGAAGTGAATATCAGAGCCCATGGGCGGATTGCTCTCCCGTATTCTTTTGCGTTCGGCAGAGACGCGATTAAACTGCCTGCAAGAAATGCCCCTGCTGAAGGGGTCAATCCAAGATATGAGGCAAACCAGCTGAACAATGCCCCCAAGCCAAGTGATAAAAAAGTCAATAAAGATTCATCACTGCTGTTTTTTCTTATTATGTTGATTATGTATTTCAAAACTTTCATCATTATTATGTAAGCAAAAATCAGTATTGCAACCGAGAAAATTATTTTTTCAAATATCGGCAATACTCCGGCGCTTGAATCTTTTACTCCGGAAAAAAATGTCAAAGCAAAAACCGCAAGGATGTCTTCTATTATCAGCACTGCAATTAACAGCGGAACTTCTTTCCTGCTGAACATTTCTTTCTGCTCCAGTACTTTCACAACAACAACCGTGCTGCTAAAGGACAAGATTACACCAACAAACAAAGCCACTTTTACGCTAAAGCCCATCAACAGGGTTGCCTGGTATCCAAAAAACAAAACAATCGCGAATTTCAGCAGGCCTATTAATATAGACCTTGCGCCAAGCTTCAGAAGTTTGGAAACATCAAATTCCATCCCTATGGTAAATAGCATTAGTATTGCACCAATTTCTGACATAGCCGTAATCATGTCAACATTTTCAACCAGCTTAAGAGAATGAGGGCCCACTATTGCTCCGACTAATAATAGTCCAAACACAGCAGGCTGTTTAAATCTGGTAGCTATGATTCCCCCTACTATAGCACACAAGAATAGTATCCCTAAGCTAACAAGTTCGGTTGCCATGATTAACACTCAGTTTTTGAAATTTTTATTTTTTCTAATTGATGACTGTGTCTAATTTCCCAACGTTTTTACTTTCTTAAGTATATTGGTATACAAAAATGTATATTGGTTCTGTAAAAATGTATTAACTTATATTTAAAGCTTTCGGTCTTTCATACATAAGTATGAGTGAAATTTGAATTAATTACCATATAGAAAGGAAAAAGAAGTATCAATAGAAAAATTTAACTCACGTTACCAATGGAGATGAATGTATAATAAACAAATTAAATCTTAATGTTAAAAAGAAATACAAATATTTTGATTCTAATCCAAGCTTTCTCGAAAGCTTTTTAATCTTGCAAAAAATTTAATTCTGCGTGGCAGGAATAAAGCAGTTTTTAAAAAAATATGAGCTGTGGATTATAATTGCAGCCACACTCCTGTTTGTCTATGTAATTCTGTTTTTCAACCAGAAGCTAAATTTCTTTCTTGGAAATGAATTGGTTGTTTACCTAACCCCGGAACAGCAGTCATTCAGCCTGCATTACGGTGGCACAAAAACTGTGAATTTCAACATTTCAACGGAAAATATAGCCTACTGCAAATCATACTGCTCATATTCTTTTACCGACAGGAGCAGAAACGAGGTCCTGGACAAAAATAGTTTTGAAATTGGAGTCGGGCAGAATGCGGCCAAAAGCTACAACCTAAGCGCAAAGCGCCTAGGCAGCGGCCAGGATATTTATAATTTTGAGGTTAAATGCAGCAGCATTCCGTCATTTTTCTGCCATACAAGCAGCCCTGAAAAATCAAGATCATCATTGGTTCTTGTGAACTATGACCTGACTGAAACAGAAAAAGAGCTGAAAAAAGGGCTGAAAGGAAATTTCACAATGCTTTTGGAGCTATTGCAGAACGTGGATGTAGCGCACCAAAAGGCGAGCCAAAAATATTTCGAGCTTGCGCATGCTCTGAACCTGAACAACCTGACAAAAGAAAAAATAGAAATTGATGATTCTTTCGATAAAACAAGAGTCTCAATAGAAAACCTGAGAAGCTTATGGTCGGTTGAAAACTATGCCCAGCTGAAACTGGTGTTAAATGAAAGCTATTTTGGAAAACTAAGCGAAATAAAAAACAGAATCGATAATTTAAGCAGGAGGATAGGTAATACTGCAGGCCTTCACAATTCAATTTTATTGCAGTTAAACAATATATACTCTAAGTTCAATGAATTAAACCAGTTTATTAAAATTTCAAATAACACACTATCCTCAGATTTTAATTCGGATTTGAATAATTTTAACAATTTGTCCGATGCTGTGACAAACAACACGTTTGACAATTATGACAGCGTTGCCTCAGAGCTTGATAAAATCAAATCCGGCCAAAATTTAATAATTGAAAAAACAAAAGCCAGCTCAGCCAAACTATTTTTTGAGTCGGAGTACCTGCTGGATTTTGAAAACAGTTTATTGTGCGAATTGCAGGAGAATTGTGTTGAAAACAGTTCCCTGGATGAAATTACCGGCAAAATGCAGTATTTCCTGGATGATTATCCTCAAAGTGCATATTTAAAAAACAGTTGCACGCTAATTAAAGAATTAAGCCAAACTCATGCTGACATTAGAAACCAATCTCTGCAGATTATCCGGGAAAATAATATCATATTCACCAGCGACGGCAAATTCATCAACTTAACAGAGAGCTTCAGGAACAACAAGATAGCAAAAATCAACAATTCCTACTATGATTCGCTGCAGAAATTAAAGAATGAAAATAAAACAAACACAGATATAATCAAGACTGCCGAAGAGTTCCTGCCATTAAATAAAGTAAGCATTGCAGAATTAAACTACAGCCAGCCGGCAAACATTTCATTGTACATTTTATCAAAAATAAGTTTGTCTTCACAGTCAGATAATTTCCTGAATACATGCTCGAAATTTGAAAATGCCGGTCAAATCCCGCAGTCTTTTGATTTCACTCCGGTAAGCACAAACATAACTTATAAGATTGTGCAGAACGTTGACACAACTTTGTCCGACAATCCTCCGGTGTGCTGCGTGTTCAATGACTGCAAGCCATGCTGCAATGATGTTTCCTGCAGAAGTGACCCAAAAACATTTCCAGTAATATTCGTTCATGGGCATGCATTTTCAAAAGATAATTCCCCTGAGTATTCTTTGGACGCTTTCAATAAAATGCAGTCAAAGCTCGAAGAAGACGGCTACCTGAATGCCGGAATTGTATCTTTGTATTCCAAAAATGAGCCATTGCAGAGCGGAATATGGAGCCTGAGCGGCAAGCCGATAACAGTCAAGGTAAGCTATTACTATGATGCTTTCAGGAAAAATGACAAGTACATTGTCGTGCCGACAAAAAGCGAGAATATAGACACTTACGCGCTAAGGCTGAAAGAGCTGGTTGACATTGTCAAGGACAGGACCGGAAAGCCAAAAGTCAACATCATCGCGCATTCAATGGGCGGCCTGGTTGTAAGAAGGTACATGCAGATTTTCAGCCCGGATGATGTAAACAAATTCATCATGATTGCCACCCCCAACAAAGGCGTTTCCAGCAAAACGGCAAGCTATTGCGGTTATGTCGGTGAAAACAGGGAATGCCAGGACATGCTTCAGGACAGCCTGTTCATCAACAAGCTAAATGACCCTTCAAGCCAGCCTGCTGGCGTGAAAATGTATAATATAATAGGAACCGGCTGCAGCACTGACTCATCTGACGGAGATGGCATCGTAACGGCAGAAAATGCAAAATCAGACAACGCTAAAATAGATTACGTCAATGGAACGTGCAGCGGATTATTTGGGGGAACTTTGCACACTGATATTTTAAATATTGATTTATACTCCCAGACTTACAGAATTGTGAAAGGGATATTGAACGAGTGATTATCTTTTCCCTTTCTTCACATAAACCGTCCTTGTCGGGAAAGGAATTCCAATTTTATTTCTGGTCAATGCATTGTAAATTTTTTCCGTCACGAGAAATCTGGTGTCAAACTTCTGGTCAAAATTCTTGACCCAGAAGAATGCCTTGAATTTAAGCGCAAAGTCCCCCATCTCATCCATTACAACTCTTGGCTCGGGCTTTTTTGTAATAACCGGAATTTTTTTCAGCTCGCCCAAAACAACTTTTCTTACTTTATCAATACTAGAGCCGTACTCAACTCCGAAATCCACCATAATCCTTATGCTCGGGTCAGGATGGAGGTAGTTTAATATTTTCGAATCAGCAAGCTTTCCGTTTGGAACCGTTACCATCTCATTGTCCGCCGTCATTATTTTTGTGCTTCTCAGCCCGACATCAACAACAGTCCCGCTTGTTTCGCTATCAATTTTTATCACATCCCCCACCCTGATGCTTTTGTCGGCAATCAATGAAACTCCGCCGAAAATGTTTCCTAAAGTGCTCTGCAGCGCAAAAGCAATTGCAACTCCTGCAATGCCCAGGCTCGCCAAAAGAGGACCTATCTCAACCCCCCATACAGTAAGAACAAAGAGCAACCCTATGATCGAAAGAAAAATTCTGGTAAACCTGTGGAACACCGGCACAAGCTCATCATCAAAAGCGGATTTTGTTTTTGTGGCAACTTTCATGCCCCAATTGTCTACAAATATGTCTACAACAACTATAACAATATAAGTAATCAGGATTACTATAACCGAACCAAGAATATTTTCTGCTATGCCGGCAATAGGCTGCCTCACTCCAAGAGGAAGAAGTGCAAGCATTAACCCGATGGTCAGCAAAATCAAAGAAATCGGCCTGCTGGTTTTCACCACAATCAGATCATCAACATTGGTTTTTGTTTTCTTTGTAAGCTTCAGAATTATTCTTGTGGCTATGAACACAAATATCCTTGACAGCACAAAAAACAGCACCAAAATCAGCAAAGAATCGAAATACGGACTGTAAAAGTACTTATTCGCCTGGTCTAGTCCTACACTCTTTTTTATAAGGTTAAGATACGAATCGAGCAGCATTTCATAAAAAGTTTAGCTGAACTTATATTTAAGATTTGTTTAAATCATAAAAAATCAATAGCCAATAAAACCAATAATGAAAATAATAAACCAGTATACTAATCCCTACACGACAAAACAAAAAGCTTTTATAGTGATTTAACCACAGAAATTAGCACGTGGGGGTGTATTTTATTGATTGCTTCTGATTATAGTGAGAAGACGGATTATATCACAGTTGATAGCCGTGCTTACACTCACAAGCAGATCGAGATAAGGAACGGAATAACGTTCATGCGGATGAAAAAGCGCATTCTGAAATCAAAAGATGGATATTAAAGACAAGAAGCTACTAAGGATTTTGGTTGTCGTCATAATAGTATTCCTGATTCTGAATATCACCTTTCTCGCATTAAGAATAATAAATGAGTTCTTCTTCTGGATTATTATTATAATCGCCGCTGTTTTCGCGTATAAGATTCTGCCAAAAGTCAAAAAGCAGTGATTTAAAACAAAAAAATAAAAGGCCTTACTTGGCCTTTCCTAGAATCCTAAAAACTTTTGTGCCGCAAGTTCCGCAGGCACCTTTCATTGCACTCATTCCGTTCTTCATAGTGACTTCCTTGCCATCCTTGATTTCAACTTCCTTTCTGCATTTCATACATCTTCCTCTTGCCATCAAATTCACCTCATAATTTTAAATGAATTATAGGATTTTAAGCCTATTGCCATTTAGTGTAAGAAGTAATATATAAAAGTTTGGGTTATTTATGAGTAAATACGAGTGATTTGCTACTTTTTAGTAATTTATTCCACAATCTCCAGCAGTTCTTTAATATTGTTTATCTCGTAATCAGCGCCGGAAGCGTCAGCCTTAGGATTGCCGTACTTAGCAAAACAGGTAACCATTCCCAGTTTCTTTGCGCCTTCAATGTCTCTTTCAGGGCGGTCGCCCACCATTAAGCACTCATCAGGCCGTAAATCCAGTTTTTCAAAAGCAATCATGAAAGGCTTGTTGCTTGGCTTGAATTCATTTGTGTCCTCAAACGTAACTACAATATCAAAAAGATGGTTGATTTTCATAGACACAAGCCTTATCCACGCTTTCAGCCTCGGGGCATCTGAAACTATCGCAAGCTTTATTCCTCTTTTTTTCAGCTCAAATAAAACTTTTCCGACGTAAGGGTACGGCTCAAGAAAACCAGTTCTGACACGCCTATAAGCCACTATTCCGCTGGCAAGCACTTCGTAATTAATCTCACCTGTAAGTTTCTTCAGAAAATGCTGGAAAATTTGTTTTTCTTCGAGACCGTACTTGTCGTACAATTCAAACAAAGATTTAGTAGCTTCTTCTTTTTCAACATCTAATCCTGCGTCCATCATTGCGGTGATAGCAGCATCGCAGCTGAGCTTCTTCATGCGCATAAAATCAATCAGCGTATTGTCCAGGTCGAATATTACTGCTTTAATCATATAAATAAGAAAATTAACTCTTTATTTAAAGATTGTTGGTTGCAATTGGATCTGAGTTTTACTTGTGGTCGTATTTCGAAACAAATAAATACAACTTAAATTAAAGTTAATTTATGATTAGCACAAGATGGATTTTGTTTCTCTCTGTGATAATCTTATTATCAATTCAACCCGTTCTGGCCACATCAAATGTTCAGCATTCCGTTGATGGAAATAAAGTGACCATGACCTATCAGGGAACTCCACCGTTTTGGATTAATATTAGGGGAGATACAAATATCGGGCAAGCAGGAGGTTACTTGTGGGCAAAAACATACCAAAATTCTTTTTCCTATGACATGGGTTTCGCAATTAATCCCTCAAAAAAATTTTATTACGGAGTTAAAGATAGTAATTGGAGTGCTATTAATAATTTTATTATCAGTCAAGATAAAATAACTATATGGGGTTCTAATAGTGGATTTTATAATTTTCCGAGCAACTTTTTTACAGGTTCAACTTTAACTCCTGAAGAAGTCGTAAAAATTACTGATAGAATTTACCTTCTAGAAGTAGAATTATCTAATGGGAAATGGCTTTATAACTCATTTATTAAAGGAACGTATAATTCTACTGTTTATGGGGGTACAACGCCAGAAGGTTTTGTTTTGGGTGATGCTGCGGCTCCGAAAAACAACGGAGGACATCATTCTTGGGATGTGATTGCTCACGAGGTTGGACATGGTTTTTGGTCAAGCAGTAACTTCTATTACACTCTCGCAGTTCCAGGCCCATTTTTGCAAGAATCTACCGCAGTATTGACTGCACAATATGTTTATGAGAGAATAAAACAAGATAATTCTCACTTTAATTTGCCTCAAAAAACAATAGAGAGTTTAGATTATGTGTTTAACAAAGAAAGGAATTATCAAAAATCAAGATATGAAGAGTATATAAAACTAGGAAAACCATACAGCCAAGATGAATCAGGTCCAAACTATGCTATTCTAACAAGTCAAGCAATGAATTATAAATGGTTTTTAATAGGGGATACCTACAGATGGGATAAATTTCCAAGATTTTACAAAGGTTTCTCCACCGATTTAAAAGATAATTTTATCTTTTGGCAAGATGGCATTTCTGATACTGAAGAGACCACCTACATGGTTGCAGCATTAAGCGTTGCATTTGGACACGATTTTCGACAAGATTTCAAAGATTTGAACTTCCCTATTGATGATGCCATGTATAACAAAATATATCCAGTAATAAAAGAATATGTCGGATAAAGGCGACCCCCAAACATTGTCAGCTCGCTGATTATTGATATTATTAAAACACAATCCAAATTGTTCTGGAGTTTTTGACAGGTATGGCATATGTTGAACAAAAATTTATTTTTTTCCGGTTAATGTTCTGAATCAACATGCCATACAAAACCTTTAAAAGCCAGTTTCCACACCTAAAAACCTAGATGGAAACAGTTGAATCATTAAAATGGCTTAAGGAAAATAATCTTTACGAGTTGGCATCAAGGGCCTCTCAGTCCATAAAGAAAATATTTACTCCGTGCCTCGCTGTCAATAATGAAAAAGTGCTGATAGTCGGAGACATAGGGTATGAAAACAGGAACGTGGCGGCAGTTCTTTCAGGCGCCTATTATCTGGCGGCAGAGCAGCTGAAGCTGGACACAAAATTGATTCTTCAGAATGTGAAATCAAGGGGGGATGTTTCCGATGAGGAAGTAGTGCAAAACCTATCAGGGCTTAAGGCAGGAAACGTGATTATTCTGAACATGTCGGACAAGCTGGGGAACATACAGGAGCTCGGAAAAAGCTTCAGGAGATGGGTTGCAAAAAAGAACCATAGGTTTGTATCGGCAATGAGCCTTGGGGATTTGCCGACAGCCAACACAGGCCTGATTTTAAATGCAATTGACGTAAATTACAAGCCATTGCAGGCGCAGCATGAAATTCTAAGGCAAAAGCTGGAGCAGGCAAAAGAAGTGCACATCACAACTCCGGCGGGAACTGATTTGTATTACAGCAAAGATGGGATAACTGCAATTGCAGCGGACGGAAATTACACAGCTCCGGGAACCGGGGGAAACCTGCCTGCGGGAGAAATTTACTGCCCGCCAAACGGGAGAAAAGTCGAAGGAAAAGTAATAGTTGACGGAAGCTCAAGAACGCATGACCACACAATATTAATCAAAAAGCCGATTGAGTTAAAGATAGAAAATGGGGATATTGTGGAAGTCAAAGGTGGGGAGGAAGCAAAGCAGCTGGAAAACACCCTAAAATGGGCGGCATCAGTCGCAAAAAATCCCGGCAGCGTTAGAAGAATTTGCGAGCTTGGAATTGGGCTGAATCCAAAAGCCTCGATAATCGGGGCAATGATTGTTGATGACAAGACTCTTGGGACAGCGCACATCGGAATCGGCTCAAATTACTGGTTTGGAGGGAGCATTTATGCAATCATACACCTTGACCAGGTCTTCAAGAACCCCACAATCTATTTGGATGATGAATTATTAAAAATATAGAAAATTATACAAACAATTTTCTAAGATAATTTTGAATTATAAATGACAAATATCTTTACTTTCAAAATTCTCTATAGAATTATTCTTCTATCTCCTCAGTCATCCAGTTTGGCAAATCAACTTCTGGGTATTTTTTATTTGAGCCCTCGAAATATGTCCCCTTCTCTTTTTTGTCCATGGGCTTAAACTTTTCCATAGCGCAATGCAAGAGCGCAGGATATATAAAGATTGTTTAGTAGGCAGGAGTGATTACACTGATTAACTTGGGAAGACAATGATTTAAATCAAAAAGATTAAAAAGAGGCATTAAATTAATAATAAGAAAATAAATGGATTCAATAAAATGCAATATAAACAGGTAATTTTAGTAAGGGAAGACTTGAATCTTCCAAAAGGGAAATTATCAGCGCAGGTTGCCCATGCAGCCGTAGACGCAAGTTCAAAATCAGACAAAAAAAACATGGATTTGTGGAAGAAAAGCGGTGGAAAAAAAATTGTCCTGAAAGTCAATGACGAGAAAGAACTATTCAGGTATAAGCAAATAGCAGAGGATGCCGGACTAAAAACCGCTTTGATAACCGATGCAGGCCATACTGTCGTTGAGCCCGGAACAATAACCTGCTTGGGAATCGGTCCTGATGAGGAAGAGAAGATTGACAGAGTGACTGGAAAATTGAAGATGATGTAAAAATTATAGTTAGCTTTTTAAAGCAATTATTTATTCTAAATCTGTTTGGGCCCATAGCTCAGCCTGCTTAGAGCACCTGACTCTTAAGTTTTTGAAGAAATCAGGGGGTCATGGGTTGAAATCCCGTTGGGCCCACTTTATTTCCCAACCATCTCCTGCAGAACCTCATACGCCTTCATGGAATCTTTTTTGTGCAGGATAAAAGTAAGCTCCGTCATTGTCGAGACAATTTCATAGATATTAATGTTATCCCACGCAAGCCTTCTCACTGCATTGAATATTATTCCCGGAGTATGCAGAAAATCATCCGCAGTAAATATTATAGTAAGTGCAACCAGCCCATTTTCCCTCTTCAATATTTTTTCTCCGGAAAGGAATTTTGTTAATTTTTCAAGATATTTTTCATTAATCACTATGCTGACTTCATTATTCCCGAGAATTACATTTAGCGTGTCCCCCCTCTCGAAATCTACTAAGTTGTAAATAGTTCTCAATTTTGCCAAAAGGGTTTGTGATTTTACGACGTTTACATCACAGATGTTGGTTTTCATAATCAATTCACCTGTATAATCAAAAGCTTTCATTTTTTTCCTGTGCTCCTGCATCTCTTCAGAATGCCTTCTTAACGCCATCACTATTGCAGGCAGCCTGACTTTCTTGCCCATCTCTTTTTCAATTGCAGGCAGCATCTGCTCCGCCAGGTTTCCAATGCTAATTATCCCTTCTCCAAGCCCCTCTTCAACAAAAGGCTGCTGGCTTACAATTTTCTTGGCTATGTGGCTTGCAGTTACCATTTTTACCTCCATCATCAATTGTTATTATAATAACATAATGTTTTTATAAGAAGTATAAATATCTATCGCTTATGGGTGTACATTCGCTAATGTCAAGGGAGAAGAAAGAAAGGGATTTTACAATCGATGATTTAAGTAATTATACCGATCTAATGTCGGATTTCTTGGACAAATGAATTTATAAAGAGTATACTTTTACTCTAAATACAATGCTTCACAATAAAATGAATATCGCAATTATCGGCTATGGAAAAATGGGAAAGGAGATTGAAAGGATTGCAAAAGCCAGAGGAATAACTATAGCTTCAATAATTGACCCGAATGACAAAAATGCAAATTTCAGGGAAATAAATGAAAAATCAATGGCGAATGTTGATGTCTGCGTAGACTTCACAAGGCCTGATGCCGTTATAGATAACTTAATAAAAATTTCAAAATTTAAAAAAAATATAGTCATAGGAACAACCGGATGGAATGATAAGCTGGATGAAGCTAAGAAAATTGTAAAGCAGAATAATGTTGGATTAATTTACGCCTCAAACTTTTCAATTGGAGTAAATATTTTTTTTAGAGTTATTGAGAATGCTGCAAAAATGATGGATAAAATTAAAGACTATGATGTTTTTGGATATGAGATTCATCACAGCAAGAAGCTGGACAGCCCGAGCGGAACTGCAAAAACAATAGAAAAAATTTTGGCGAGTAATATCAAGAGAATTGATAAAGTTAATTTTGCTTCCGTAAGAGCCGGCTCCATTCCGGGAACGCACGTTGTCGGCTTTGACAGCAGCGCAGATACAATTGAATTAAAGCACACCGCCAGAAACAGGGAAGGGTTTGCGCTTGGGGCAGTCATGGCAGCAGAATGGATTCAAAATAAAAAAGGGTTTTACAATATTGATAACATGATGAATGAAATCATTGGGGATGGTAAAAATGTTTAAAGGGGCAATAACGGCAATCGTTACGCCATTTTTGGAAAATGAAAATATTGACGAAGAGTCACTAAAAAATTTAATTGAATTCCAGATTAAAAATAATATTGACGGAATTGTGCCATGCGGGACAACTGGGGAAAGCCCGACTTTAAGCCATGAGGAGCACAATAAAGTTGTCAAATTAGCAATTAATGCGGCAAACGGAAAAGTTCCAGTTATTGCAGGCACCGGGAGCAATTCTACAAGGGAAGCTATAAGCATGACAAAGCACGCCTTGGATTATGGGGCTGATGCATCGCTTCAGGTCTGCCCTTATTACAACAAGCCGACACAGGAAGGATTATTCAGGCATTTCAGTGCTATTGCAAGCGCAGTTGATATCCCATTGATTATCTATAACATCCAGGGAAGAACCGGAATCAATATGGAAACCGCAACCCTGGCAAGGCTTGCAAAAGAGCATTCAAACATCATCGGAGTTAAAGAAGCATCAGGAAATATGGCACAAATGATAGAAGTGATTAACGCTTTGCCTAAAAATTTCACTGTGCTTTCCGGGGATGACAATCTGACTTTGCCGCTTATGTATTTGGGAGGGAAAGGTGTTATTTCAGTTGCCAGCAATATCATTCCAAGGCAGATGCATGAATTAACAGAATTTGCACTGAGCGGCGATTTTGAGAATGCTGCAAAATTGCATTACGAACTGCTTCCGCTGTTCAAGGGAATTTTCATAGAAACAAACCCGATTCCGATAAAAGCCGCGCTGGCAATGAAAGGTCTAATCAAAGAAGTTTACCGATTGCCGTTGTGTGAGATGAAAACCGAAAACAGGGAAAAGTTAAAGGCGGTTCTTAACGGTCTGAAATTAATTTAAAATGGCAGAGAAAATTCTTCCTTTTTCGAAAGAGAAAATAAGGGGTATAATAAAAAAGTATCCGACGCCGTTTCATATTTATGATGAGCTGGCTATTCGGCAGAATGCAAAAAACTTTCTAAAATCGTTTGGAATGTTAGGAGGTTTCAAACAGTTTTTTGCGGTCAAAGCGACACCCAATCCTTACATTCTGAAAATCATGAAAGAAGAAGGATTTGGGCTGGATTGCAGCTCTTTTGCGGAGCTTGTCATGGCAGAGAAGACGGGATTTAAAGGAGAAGAAATAATGTTCAGCTCAAATGACACTCCTGCAGAAGATTTCAAAAAAGCAAAAGAGCTCGGAGCAATAATAAATCTGGATGATATCAGCCACATAGATTTTCTTGAGAAGCATGCTGGAATTCCTGATTTAGTGTGCTTTAGGTTTAATCCTGGCCCAGAGAGAACCGGAAATGCAATAATCGGAAAGCCGGAAGAGGCAAAATACGGGTTTACAAGGGAGCAAATGATTGAAGGATATAAAATCCTAAAGAAAAAAGGAGTAAAAAGATTTGGCATGCACACCATGCTCGTTTCAAATGAGCTTAATAAAAATTATTTTGTCGAAACCGCAAAAATGATGTTTAAGCTTGCGGTTGAAGTGCACCAGAAAACAAGAATAAAAATTGAATTTGTAAATCTCGGCGGCGGAATCGGAATACCTTACAAGCCGGAAGATAATCCAGTAGATTACAAAAGGGTTGCCCAGGGCATAAAAAAAAATTATGAAGAGATAATTGTAAAAAATAATCTGCACCCCATAAAAATATTTACGGAATGCGGGAGAGTGATAACTGGGCCTTATGGGTATCTTGTAACAAGTGTTAATCACATCAAGCATATTTACAAGGATTATGTCGGAACAGATGCGTCCATGGCCAACCTGATGAGGCCTGCGATGTACGGCGCTTATCATCACATTACTGTTTTGGGAAAAGAAAATGCTCCGCAAAATCATGTTTATGACGTCACGGGCTCTTTGTGCGAGAATAATGACAAATTTGCAATAAACCGCAAACTGCCGGAAATAGCCCCGGGAGATATCTTGGTTATTCATGACACGGGAGCGCATGGATTCTCGATGGGATTCAATTACAACGGAAAATTGCGCTCCGCTGAATTGCTATTGAGACCGAACGGAAGCATTCTTCAAATCAGAAGGGCGGAAATTGTTGATGATTATTTCGCGACTTTGGATTTTTCAAAATTAAAATAATTTAATTAAAATGGCAAAAAGAAATCCGAACATGGCAAAATTGCAGGCCGGTTATCTTTTTCCTGAGATAAACCGGAGGAAAATGGAATTCATGGAAAAAAATCCAAATGCCAAACTCCTAAATTTAGGAATAGGAGACACCACGCAGCCAATCACTCCGCACACAATAAATGGAATGGCCAAGGAAGTAGCAAGGCTTGGAACAGCTGATGGGTACAGCGGATATGGCCCGGAACAGGGAATAAAAGAACTAAGGGATAAAATTGCGCAGAAATTTTATAATGGAATGATTAAAGGTGATGAAATTTTTGTGTCCGACGGAGCGAAGCCTGACACAGGAAGGCTGCAAATTTTGTTCGGAAGCAGTGCCACTATCGCAATCCAAGATCCCGCATACCCTGTGTATGTTGACAGCAGCGTGATGATTGGGCAGGCAAAAGTTGAGTACATGAAATGCGTGCCTGAAAATGGTTTTTTCCCAAACCTCAGCAAAACAAAAAGGACGGACATAATATTTTTTTGCAATCCGAATAATCCGACAGGTGCGGCGGCAACGCTTGAGCAGTTGGGTGAATTGGTGAATTTTGCCAAAAAGAATAAATCAATTATAGTCTATGATTCAGCTTACAGCCAGTTCATTTCGGATGACAAGCTGCCAAAATCCATATACGAAGTCGGCGGTGCGAAAGAAGTGGCAATCGAGATAAGCTCATTTTCAAAGCCCATCGGATTTACGGGAGTGAGACTTGGCTGGACAGTCATTCCAAAACAGCTTAAGTTTGAAGACGGAACTCCTGTGCATAATGATTGGAACAGGATTATGACGACAATATTCAACGGAGCTTCAAACATATCCCAGCACGGGGCTTTGGCGGCACTGAATGAAAAAGGGCTTGCGGAAATGAAAAAGATGATTGCCTACTACATGGAAAATGCCAGGCTCATAAGAAGCGCTTTTGAGAAATCAGGTTACGAGGTTTATGGCGGAATGCACGCGCCCTACATCTGGGTCAGGATGCCCGGAAAGAATTCATGGCAGGCTTTTGAGGAGTTTTTGGAAAAAGTTAACATTGTCACGACTCCCGGATCCGGATTCGGGCCTGCAGGAGAAGGTTTTATCCGGCTTAGCGCTCTTGGGCAAAGGGAGGACGTGGAAGAGGCAGTCAACAGAATACAAAAAATGAATCCAATAAAATGATAATCACGAAATTCGGCGGAACTTCGGTTGGGAACGCAGAAAGGATAAGAAAAACTGCTGAAATAATAAAGTCAAAGCTTGATGAAAAGCCAGTTGTAGTTGTATCTGCGGTCACAAAAATAACTGACGCATTGATTAAGCTGGCAAACGAGTCTGCCGCCGGAAAAGGAGATGATGTGTTTGATAATATTAAGAATGTTCATTTAAATATTGTTAATCAGCTAAATCTTGACAAATCATTGCTGAACAAAAATTTTGATGAATTGGCGGAACTTGCAAAGGAAAATCAGCAAAATAAAAAATTAGATGCAAGGGCTTTGGATTATTTTCAGTCTTTTGGCGAGAGAATGTCATCAAAAATTGTTGCTGCATATTTAAACCAAATCGGAATAAACTCGCAGGCGTTTAATTCATGGGATTTAGGGCTGGCAACCACAAATGATTTTGGAAATGCAGAGCCGCTGGAATCAAGCTATCCAAATATAAAAAATAATATTCTGAAATTAAAATTAATTCCCGTAATAACCGGGTTTATAGGAAAAAGCGAAAATAATCGGATTACAACGCTTGGAAGAGGAGGCTCTGATTACACTGCCGCAATAATCGGAAGCGCAGTTGATGCCGATGAGATACAAATCTGGACTGATGTTAACGGTGTAATGACAGCTGACCCAAAAATAGTTCCCAATGCAAAACCTGTAAGACAGGTTTCTTTTGCCGAAGCTTCTGAGCTTGCTTATTTTGGCGCAAGGGTTCTTCATCCCAAAACTATTTTGCCTGCAATGGGGAAAAATATTCCTGTAAGAGTGCTGAATTCGTTTAATCCAAAAGATGAAGGGACAACAATAATTAACAAATCCGCGAAAACCCAGAAAACTATCAAGTCAATTGCCTGCAAGAGTAACACGACCTTGATTCATATTGAGTCAACAAGAATGCTTGGGGCTTATGGATTTTTGGCAAGAATATTTTACATTTTTGACAAATACAGGAAAAGCGTCGATGTGATTTCGACATCAGAGGTGAGCGTTTCGCTTACGGTGGATAACAGCGAGAATGCCGGTCCTATCTTAAAAGAGCTTGAAGAATTTGCCCAGGTTGAAATTGGAAAAAATAAATCCATTATTTGTGTTGTTGGTGAAGGAATAAAAGAAGAAAAAGGCATTGCCGGGAGGATATTTACAGCGCTTGGAAAAAATAACATTAATGTAGAGATGATATCCCAGGGGGCATCCAAAATAAATATGACATTCATAGTTGACGGAAAAGACGCTGAAAAAGCCGTAAGGGCATTGCATGACGAATATTTCGGGTGATTTGATGAACAAGCTAAGAGTCGGAATTTTGGGAGCAACGGGAATGGTCGGACAGAAATATATTTCTTTGTTAGAGGGGCATCCATGGTTTGAAGTCAGTTATGTTATTGCAAGCCCGTCATCTGCAGGGAAAAAATACAGCGATGCGGTTGCCGGAAGATGGCACATGAAGAAAGACATTCCTGCAAATGCCAAAAATTTAGTTGTAGCGCCGATTAATGATTTGGAAAAAGCCAAAAAAAGCTGTGATTTTGTTTTTTCCGCCCTTGACTCGGATATTGCAAAAGAATGGGAAGAAAAATACGCAGAAGCGGGAATTCCGGTTGTATCCAACGCGTCAACTCACAGGCATACTTCAGATGTTCCAATGATAATTCCTGAGATAAACCCGCAACATCTGGATGTTCTTCCTATCCAACAAAAAAATAGGGGATGGAATAAAGGATTTATTATTGTAAAGCCTAACTGCTCGTTGCAGAGCTACATGCTGCCATTGTACGTTTTGCACAAAAGATTCAGGATTAAAAAAGTGGTCATAACTACAATGCAAGCTGTTTCCGGAGCAGGCCATCCCGGAGTTTCATCGTTTGATATATTTGACAATGTGATTCCGTTTATTAAAGGTGAGGAAGAAAAATCCGAGCTCGAGCCGAGAAAAATTCTTGGAAGGATTGATGGAAATAAAATTGCATACGATGAATCCTTTGAAATTTCCGCGCATTGCAACAGAGTTCCAGTAATAGACGGCCACATGGCATGCGTTTCAGCCGAATTTGAGAACAAGCCAAACAGGGAAGAAATCCTAAATATGTGGCAGAAATTTAGAGGCGTTCCGCAGGAATTAAATCTGCCTTTTGCCCCAAAGCAGCCGATAATATATAGAGAAGAAGACAATCGCCCGCAAACAAGATTGGACAGGGACAAGGATAAAGCAATGGCAGTTACTGTCGGAAGACTAAGGGGATGTAATGTTTTGCAGTGGAGATTTGTCGGCCTGAGCCACAACACAATTAGAGGGGCGGCAGGGGGCGGAATTTTGAACGCTGAACTGCTGAAGGCGAAAGGATACCTAAAGTAAATTTACTTTTCCACAATCTTTAAATAAACTATACTATTTTTTCTCTCCCATGCAAAATAAATCCCAAGAAAAAACTTTTGAAGACTCCTTCTGGGCGGACCAGATGGCCGAAGATATAATCAAAAGAGTGGAAAATAATGATTTGCTCAAAAGCCTGGTGAAAAAACACGGCTATATTGTGATGGATGAAAAAACTCCCTCCGGAAGCATCCATATAGGCTCGGGCAGGGGTTGGGTAATCCACGACGCAATCGCAAAAGCATTAAGGGACAAAGGAGTCAAGGCAAGATTTATTCTGAGCAGCGACGATATGGACCCGCTGGACAAGCCGTCAAAAGAATTGAGTGACGAAGAAAATAAAAAATATATGGGCGTTCCATTCAGATACATTCCAAGCCCGGTCAAAGGGCACAAAAGTTTCGGAGATTATTATTTCAAGCAATGCACAGATTTATTTCCGGACTTTGGAATCGAAGCAGAATTGGAAAGCACCGGGAAAGAATATGAAAAAGGCTCTTTCAATAGGACAATTAAAATTGCACTTGACAATGCAGACAAAATCCAAAAAATCTATGCTGAATTGTACGGTGACGACGTAGGCGCGGCAAACAAGCTGCCGTTCAATGTTTTATGCCCAAAATGCAAAAGAGTTTCCACAACTCTTGCGGTGGAATGGGACAAGGAAAAAGAAAAATTGTATTTTGAATGCAAAGATGGAGTTGTTGAGTGGGCAAAAGGATGCGGGCACAAGGGATGGATTTCCCCGTACGACGGAAACGGCAAATTTCCATGGAAAGTGGAATGGGCGGCAAAATGGCCGACTAAGTCCGTGATTGTTGAAACAGCCGGAAAAGACCACTTCACAAAAGGCGGCTCAAGAACCGCAGCATGCCACTTCGCAGTCGATGTTTTCAATTATCCTCCGCCATACCCTTCAGACGGCTACGAAACGGGGCCGGGCTATGAATTCTTTAACGTCGGCGGCAAGAAGATGTCCACCTCCAAAGGCCATGGATTGGGATTTGCAGACTCGATAAATTATGCCCCTGCAAAAATGCTGAGATTCCTTTTGATAAGGACAAGGCCAAATGCATCTCTTGACTTCCAGCCGTACGGCTCTAACGATATAATTCTGCTCTATGAAAGATACGACCAGGCAGAAAGAATTTATTTCGGCAAGGGGGATTTAGGGGAAAAAGAAAACATAAGGCAAAAAAGAATTTACGAATTAAGCCACGTAGGAAAAATCCCAAAAAGAATTCCGCCGCAGATAAGCCTATCGCAGGCTTCATTGCTGGTTCAAATTTTCCCGGATGAAAAATTGATTTTGGAGTCTTTAAAAGAAACAGGGCAGCTGCCGAAAGACGCATCCAAATCAGAGATTGATTACATAAAGGAAAGGCTGATGTTTGCAAAGAAATGGGTTGAGGAATTTGCAGATGAGCAGTACAAGTTCATTTTGCAGCACAAAATTCCCGACAATATAGAATTAAACGAGCAGCAGAAAAAATCACTGCACATGATTGCCTCAAGATTAATGACTCAAAAATGGGACGAGAAAACCTTGTTCAACGAATTTTACCACATTGCAAAAGACGAAATTAAAATGGAAACTTCAGATTTGTTTAAAGCAGCTTATAAAGTATTATTAAACAAAGAAAGAGGGCCAAAATTAGCCCCCTTTATTTTATTGCTGGGAAAAGAAAAAGTCGCAAAAATGTTTGAAAAAGCTTGATTTTATTTATTTACTTCTTTGTAAACCTCCCTCAGCGGAATCTTAAATTTTCTTGCAACCCTGGCACAATCTTCATATTCAGGAATTATATTTTTTATTTTTCCGTTTAATTTAGAAATTTTTATTCTTATTTTGCCATATTTTGTTTTGATTGTTTTAATTTCCCTATCAAGCTTTTTCCTTCCGGCAGGAAATACCCTTATTCCAAGAGTTGTTGTTTCCTCAAAAATTATTTTTGATAATTTGTCAAGGTGATTTTTATCAGATAAGGCGGTTATTTTAATTCCAATGCGATTTTTCTTCATTCTGATTGGCTTTGTATAGGCATCCAAAGCGCCGTTTTTCATCAACCTTTCAATCACATAAGGAAAAACCTCAGGATTCATGTTGTCAATATTTGTTTCCATTACCATTATTTTGTCATCAAAATTTCCAAAGTCATTATCGGGTTCTCCATAAAATACCCTCAAAACATTTGGCTGCTGCAAGTCTTTTGTCCCAGCGCCATATCCTATTTTCTCCAATTTCATTGCCGGCATTTCTCCAAATGAATCTGACAAAGTGGTTATAATTGCAGCACCGGTCGGAGTTACCAGTTCAGATTTTATACCATTATGATAAATAGGAGCGCCTTTCAGAATTTCAGCAGTTGCCGGAGCAGGCACGGGCCATTTCCCATGAGAGAATTCTACAAATCCAGTTCCGACATTTAGTTTTGAGCAGTAAATTTTTTCAATTCCGAGCTTGTTAAGCCCTATAACTGCGCCTGCAACGTCAATAATCGTGTCAATCGCGCCAATCTCATGAAAATGAATCTTATTAATTGGGACATTATGAACTTTTGCTTCTGCCACTGCAACTTTAAGGAATATTTTTTTAATTGTGTTTTTAATTTCTTTGTCCAGTTTTGAATTATCAATGATTTTATTTATATTTTTTAGATTTCTGTACTCATGATTATTATTTTCATATGTTTTATTAAATTCAATTACATTAAATTTTGTTGCTGAAATTCCATTTTTAACATTTTTTTTTGCTGTAAGTTTATAGTTTTGCAGCTTTAATTTTTTTAATTCTTTTTCCAGAAATTTAAAATCCAAACCCAAATCCAGCAAAGCGCCGATAACCATGTCTCCGCTTATTCCGGAAAAACAGTCAAAGTATATTGTTTTCATTTTAGTTTTCACATTATTGCACAGTTTATTGTCAATTCCAAGGGTGGGTGGAGGATAGATAATTGCACTGCGAGTGCAACAGGTACTTGCATGCGAAGTGAAACGAAGCATGATCACAATTGTCAAATATCCCATCCCTGAGCATACAAATTAAATTAAAAATAATATGTTCATTTGTTTATCATGCTTGCAAAATATCCCGCCCCAAAGCCATTGTCAATATTCACAACAACAACGCCCGGTGAGCAGGAGTTCAGCATCGTCAATAAGGGCGCAATTCCCTTGAATGATGCGCCGTAGCCAACTGATGTCGGAACTGCAACAATCGGCTTGCCGAATAATCCGGACACAACGCTCGGCAGAACACCGTCCATTCCGGCAACGACAATCAAAACATTCGCGCCTTCAATTTGATCCTTATTGTTCAGAAGCCTGTGCAGCCCGGCGACACCGACATCATACATCCTTTCAACTTTGTTGCCCATGGATTCTGCAACAACAGCTGCCTCTTCCGCAACATTTATGTCGGAAGTGCCGGCAGTCAGGATTAAAATTTTATTTTTTGTTTTATTGTCAAATTTTTTCCTATTAATTATTATTGTTTTTGATTTTTCATTGTAGATGGCATTCTTAACATGTTTTTTTACAGCCTTAAACATTTCTTCCGTTGCTCTCGTCGCTAAAAAAATTGAATTACCCTTAGACAATCTTTTAACTATCTCAACAACCTGATTAACAGTTTTGCTCTGGCAGAAAACAACCTCAGGAAACCCTTTCCGTAGTGCCCGGTGGTGGTCAATCTTTGCAAAGCCCAAATCCTCAAAAGGAAGAAATTTTAATTTTCTTATAGCATCATCTACGCCAATCTTGTTATTCTTAACTTCATTCATTATCTTTTTTACTTCCTGCTCATTCATTTTTTATTAAAATATTCAGATTTCCGCTTTTAAAATCGGAAATTTCTATTTCGTCAAATCCAATCTCGCTGAACTTTTTGTTTATCAAGTCAAAATTATTATTGATTACACTTTTATCATTATCCTTAACCTCAATTCTCGCACTTTTGCCAAAATGCCTTACCCTTAATTCAAAAATGCCAAAATCTTTCAGGAAATTTTCCGCCTCCTCAACCATTTTCAGCTTCTTTAGCGTAATTTCCTGGCCGTAGGGAACTCTCGACGACAAGCAGGGGCTTGATGGCTTGTCCCAGCTTCGCAGGTTCAGGTATTTTGCCAGCTCCCTGATTTCATCTTTTGCCAATTTCAAATCTCTTAAAGGGCTTATTATCTTATGCTCATCAGCCGCTCGCAGTCCAGGCCTGTAATCTCCCAAATCATCAAAATTTGTCCCGTTCAGTATATTTTTTATTCCTAGCTGAACTGAAACTTGCTTTAGTTTTGCATACAATTCAGTTTTGCAGTAATAACATCTACTGTTCGGATTCTTGAGATAACTTTCATTTTCTGTTTCAGCTGTATTAACCACCAAATGCCTTGCCCCGATTTCTTCTGCAATTTTTTTTGCCTCTTCAAGCTCCCTTCTCGGAAGCGAAGGGCTGTCTGCCGTGACGGCTACTGCATTCCGCCCTAAAGCATCATAAGCCACCTTTAGCACCAGAACGCTGTCAACTCCGCCGGAAAAAGCAACTATGGCACTGCCTAATTTTTTTATTTCATTTTTCAAATTTTCATATTTTTCCGTTATTTCCATCTTACACAACTGAAAGTATCATCAGCGCGCCATAAGCCACGCCCGCGCTTCCTGTAGCAAAAGTTACCAACTTATATGCAAAATTGCTGTGCAGCTTTACAAGAGGATATGAAAAAATGCAGGTAAAAAGGAGCATTCCAAGCACAACACCAGCGCTGAAAATTCCAAGCCCGAGCAGCAGTCCGCCAAGCGAGGTGACCGCAAATGACGCAGTGAAAAGCAAAAGCAGCTCGTCATTGCTCACAAGCCCGTGTATTATTCCGATGCCTAACATATGCTTATGGAAATGGGTTTCCCGGTGCTTTTCGTGAAAATGCGGATGCGAATGAACCCTGCTTCCGTGGGAATGCTTATGAAAATGGAAAGTGAAAAAATCCCTGAAGCTCAATATTCCCAGGATTACCAGCATTATTCCGGCTATTTTTTCAAAGTGCGGAAGCACATCGTTAAGCACAGTTTCCCTGAACATGTATAATATTACAGTTATCACCGTAGCAGTTATCATATGCCCTACTGCCCAGCTTAGTCCAACCTTAACTGATGATTTTACTGAATCAACTTTTCTTAATACGTTTGAAACAGCAATCAAATGGTCCGAATCGTAGCTGTGCTTGAATCCCAAAACGAGCGCAAGAGCCATAAACCCAAGAATAGCAATCATTCTGCAATAGAATACATGAAAATATTTAAATATTACGTTTTTTATAAGCGTGTTACGAAAAATATTTAAAGTTTCAGATTAATTTTATTTTTATGGATAAAGTAATACGAACAGGAATCTCCTTCGAGCCGAAATTATTGAAGATGTTTGACAGGTTCATCAGGGATAAAGGATATAATAACCGTTCCGAAGCAATCAGCGACATCATAAGGGACAGGCTGGCACACCATCATGAGAGCGGGATTATCGGAACAATAAAAATCATCTATGACCAGCGGGCCGGGCATTACGGCAAAAATGTGTCCAACCTGCAGCATGACTACCACTGCCAGATTGTTTCTTCAATGCACACTTACCTTGACCATCACACCTGCCTAGAGCTGATTGTTGTAAAAGGGAAACTCGAAAGAGTGAATAAACTGTTTAAGAAAATAAAAGAAACTAAAGGCGTGAAAGAATCTGTTCTTATTTTGGAGAAATAAAGAAAAAATATTTCTTTTAGCCTGAGCACTGGGCCATGCAGGTCGTCTTGTCTTGGCCCTGCATCATCTGGCATGTTGAGCACGGATAAGTTGGCACTGTAACGGTCTTGACTGCGACCGGCGTATTAAGATCGCTGTCGCTCACGCTTGTAGAATACTTTGTAGCTTTTGTCTCAATCTTCATTTGTGGGGAATCTAATAAAGAGTATAACCCAACCCCTTCCTGCGAATAACAAAATCTCATGCTGACTCCACTTCCTGAAACTTCACTTATCTTGAAGCATTTTGTGATAACACCAGCAACATCCATTGTTCCGTCAGAAGCAAGATTATATTTGGAAGGGTTAGTTTGAACCTCCTTCTGGTTTTGGTCAGACTGGTCTTGAGGAACGCTCGAAATCCCATAGCATTCCCATGAACCTTTGCTTTGAGAGCATAAAGTGTAACGGTTATCGTTCATGTAATACCTAACTTCGTCGCCGCTGGCAGACATATCCGCTCTTCTTACCTTACCGTCTTTGACATATAATGTTTGAGTAACCGTTCTAGGCGGCTGGCCCTGAACTGTTGAGGTTATATCATAAGTTTCCTGATAAGTTGCCTTTGCCTTGCTTGCAGCCAAATCAGAGAATTCTTTTGAAACATCATTCGTTGGAGAAACTGAATTTGTATTTGATGTTTGTGAGCCTGTCTTGGTGGGATTGCCATTGCATCCAACTACAAACAAAACAATTAACACAATTAATATCCATTTGGTTATTTTCATATTCAAATCCTAAATGCCCTCCAGATATTATCTATTTAAGCTTTTCGAATTACTTAAAGATAATTAAGATTAAACCAATAAATTAATAAACGATTTTGTTTCTAATATCCCTATGGGGAGTTATGCTACATTAGATGGCAGGACAGTAATAGGCCTGGTGGAGAGAGTCAGCATAAAATTCAACGGCGGCAAAAGGGGAGTTGTTGCCAAGATAGACACCGGCGCCACAAAAAGCTCTATTGACATGAGCCTTGCATCGGAATTGAAGCTGGGGCCGGTCATAAAATCTAAACTAGTCAAATCCGCCCACGGCTCCAAATTGAGGCCGATAATCGAGGCAACCATTGAACTGGCCGGCAAAAAAATCAAATCAGAGTTTACTCTGGCTGACAGGACCCACATGAAGTACAGCATTTTAGTCGGGCAGAATATTTTAAAGAACGGGTTTCTGATTGACCCTAATAAATAAAAAATTAAACACTATTAACCTTTACAAAACATGAAATCCGCAGTAATGTCCCTTGGAAGCAAAAGCTCTTTGATGATTCTCGAAGAGATGAAGAAATATTTCGATGCAGTTGACAATATTGATTTAAGGGACGTTGAAGTCAACCTTGGAGGGGCAGGAAAGCTAAATGTGCTTTACCAGGGCAATCAGCTGCCGCAGTACAGCTGCATATACGCGCGGGGCTCTTTCAGGTATGCCACGCTTCTGAGGTCTGTGACGCTGGCGCTGCACAGGAATTCTTACATGCCGATAAAGCCGGAAACATTTACCTTGGCTCACGACAAATTATTGACGCACCTTGCGCTGCAGCATTTCAGCATTCCGATGCCTGCAACTTATCTTGCTTCATCCACAAGAGCTGCGAAAAAAATTCTGAATGAGGTTACTTACCCGATAGTCTTAAAGTTCCCGCACGGGACAGGCGGAAAGGGTGTGATGTTCGCAGAGAGCTACGCCGCTGCTTCCTCAATGCTTGACGCTTTGTTTGCATTAAACCAGCCATTTTTGATTCAGGAGTACATTGAAACCGGGGGAGTTGACATAAGGGCGCTGGTTGCAGGGGACAAAGTTATAGCATCAATGAAAAGAAAAGCAGTCAGAGGCGAAATGCGCGCCAACATACATGCAGGAGGAACAGGGCAAGCTGTCGTTCTCGATGAAAAGACAAAAAGAATTGCCATTGACACCGCTATTTCAATCGGGGCCGATATCTGCGCGGTTGACATGCTTGAAAGCCCGAAAGGGCCTGTTGTGATTGAAGCAAACTTATCGCCCGGGCTGCAGGGCATAACAAAGGCAACCGGAATCAATGTCGCTGACAAGATTGCAAAATACCTTTTTGAAAAATCAGAAATATTCTCTGCCCGCGACAGGGACGAGGCGACTCAGAAAATTTTCGAAGACCTTGGCTTGAGCGGGGAAATGGCAACGCAGATAATAACCAATCTTGATTTCAGGGCCAACAGAATTTTATTGCCAAAAATTGCAACTGACATCTCGCAGTTTACCGGAACGGAAGAAGTTATTGTCAAAGTCGAGAAAGGGAAAGTGTTTATAGAGAAAGCTTAAAACAAAAATTCCGGCCTTGTAATAATCGTCTGGTCTCTCCTTGGGCCGACAGAAACGATTGAAACCGGAACCTTAAGCAATTCTTCAATTCTCCTCAGGTATTTCTTTGCATTGTTCGGAAGCTGGTCATAAGTCTTGATTTTAGTCAGGTCATCCCACCAGCCGTCAAGCTCCTCGTAAATCGGCTCGCAGTTCTGCAGGATTTTCATGTTTGTTGTGAAATTTTTTATTATGTTTCCTTTGTACTTGTAGGCAACGCATATTCTTAATTTTTCAACTGTGGTCAGGACATCAAGTTTTGTCAATGCAATTGAGTCAATTCCGTTAATCATAACTGCATATTTCCCTATCATAGCATCAAACCATCCAACTCTCCTCTGCCTGCCAGTAGTCGCGCCGAATTCTTTCCCTACTTTCTGCAGCTTCTCTGCAGTGTCGCCTGTAATTTCAGAAGGAAAAGGACCCATGCCAACTCTGGTCTTGTAAGCTTTGCAGACTCCTAAAACGCTCTGCACTTTTTTTGGCGGAACTCCCAGGCCAGTGCATATTCCACCGGCTGTTGCGCTGGAAGAGGTAACAAAAGGATAAGTTCCGAAATCAACATCAAGCAGAGTTCCCTGAGCGCCTTCAAACAAAACCTTTTTGTTTTTATTTAAAGAATCATTCATTAAAGACGCCGTGTCCTTCACATAAGGCTTCAGAAAATCAGCATATTCCCTGTACTGCTGGTAAAATTCTTCATCGCCAAACCTTTTTTTGAAAAGGGAGTCATCAACAAACTCATACATCTTCAGGCCGACTCTTGCAGCTTTTTCGGTGTACGCAGGGCCAATTCCGCGGGCTGTCGTTCCAATCTTCCCGCCCATTCTTTTGTCTTCTTCAATGTGGTGCGGCAGAATGACATGCGCATTCTCGCTCACAACCAGATTTTCCGGAGCTATCTGAATCTTGCTTTTTCCAAGATTGTTTATTTCCTGCACCAAAACTTTAGGGTCAACAACCAATCCGTTGCCTATGACTTTTAATTTGTTTTTGTACATGACTCCGGAAGGAACTATGTGGACAACCAACTTGTTGTTTCCGACTTCAATAGTATGGCCTGCATTATTGCCACCGTTGAATCTTGCAACAACATCTGCACTTTCAGCCAAGAAATCAATTACTTTGCCTTTGCCTTCATCCCCCCATTCCATGCCGATTACTGCGATATTTGATGGGCCTGAAGCTTGCTTTGCCATAAGCCAAGGGAAATGGGATTTTTATTTAAAGGTTTTCATTAATATTTATTTCCATATTGCAAATAACCCTATTGTTTAGAGTGCCGGTAGTAAAATATTTAAATAACATCGTGTTTACTCAAATATGGCACAACCGAAGTATACTATAGCGACAATAGGTTCTCATTCTGCACTGCAGGTGTTTAAAGGAGCGCACGATGAAGGCTTCAAAACAATCGCTATCTGCAAGAAAGGCTCTGAAAGGCCTTATAAGATGTTTAATTCTGCCGACGAAATAATCACCGTTGATTCTTACAAAGACTTCCCAAAAATACAGGAGCAATTGATAAAAAAGAACGCAATTGTCATTCCGCACGGCTCTTTTGTCACTTATATGGGATTCGAGGAAGTCGAAAAGCTGAAAGTAAACTATTTTGGAAATAAAAGAATTCTTAAGTGGGAATCTGACAGGCACCTTGAAAGGCAATGGCTTGTCAACTCGGGCTTAAAAGTTCCAATCCTGTTCAAGAGCCCAAAAGATATTGATAGATTAGTTATCGTCAAGTTCATGGGAGCAGAAGGCGGCAAAGGGTATTTTCTTGCAAAAGATGAAAAAGACTTCAACAAAAAAATCAAGCCGTACAAGCTAAGAAAATATGTTATACAAGAATATATTATTGGAGTTCCATTATTTATCCATTACTTTTATTCCCCGCTGACAAACGAAATAGAAATCATGGGAATGGACATAAGATATGAGAGCAATGTTGATTCTCTCGGAAGAATTTCAGCCAGAGACCAAGTTACTTTGCCAAAAATTGACCCAAGCTATGTCATAGTTGGAAATATTCCGGTTGTTGTACGTGAATCATTTTTGCCGAGATTGATCACAATGGGGGAAGAAGTTGTAAATCAGTCAAAGAAATTAGCCCCCCCTGGCTTGTTTGGGCCATTCTGTTTGGAGACAATTTTAACTCCTGAAGAGGAGATTTTCGTCTTCGAAATTTCAGCAAGAATCGTCGCAGGCACTAACCCTTACATTGAAGGAAGCCCTTACACCGCTCTTAAGTATAACGTTCCGATGTCAACAGGAAGAAGAATTGCGCTTGAAATTAAAAACGCGATTAAAACAAATCAGATGAAAAAGATTTTGTGGTGAAGATGATTTCCCAAAAACAAATCTCAAAATTATTGGAAGCTTACGACAAGAAAAGCATAACCATCGGTGTGCTTGGAGGCCATTCTGCCCTGGACGTTTGCAGGGGCGCCCATTCCCACGGGTTCAAAACTTTGGTTGTCGCGCAGAAAGGAAGGGAAAAAACCTACACAAAATATTTCAAAAGACGAGAAGGAATTGGTTTTGTTGATGATGTTATAATAGTCAACAAGTTTTCTGACATAACAAAAAAAGAAGTACAGGAAGAATTGAGGAAAAGAAACACGATTTTCATCCATAATCGGTATTTCTGGGTTTATTGTGATTTCAAGGACATTGAAAACAAATTTTTGGTTCCGATTTACGGGACTAGGGATATGGTAAAACTAGAAGAGAGGGACGTTCCAAAGAATCAGTATTATCTAATGGAAAAAGCAGGCATAAGAACGCCAAAATTGTTCAAAGACCCGAAAAAAATCGACAGGTTGGTTATTGTCAAAGTTGCAGAGGCAAAAAGAGGCTATGAAAGAGCATTTTTCTTATGCTCAAATTATAAAGATTACAAAGAAAAATCAAATGACTTGTTATTTAAAAAAACAATAAATAAAAGTGATTTAAATAAAGCGGTAATTGAAGAATATGCAATCGGCGCCCAGGTCAATTTTAATTTCTTTTACAGCCCGCTGAATGACCAGCTGGAACTGATGGGGACAGATGCAAGAAGGCAGACGAATTTGGACGGAATTCTAAGATTGCCGGCAACCGAGCAGATTGAAGTTTTAAAGCACATCAAGCCAAAATATGTTGAGACGGGGCATTTTACAGTCACAGTAAAAGAATCATTATTGGAAAAAATTTTTGATTTGGGGGAAAAATTTGTCGCTGCATGCAAGAAAGAGCACCACGTCGGAATCATAGGGCCTTTTGCGCTGCAGGGCGCAGTTATTGCAGAGGAAGGAAAAGAAGACATTGTAATTTTTGATGTTTCAATGAGAATTCCAGGAAGCCCTGGGACTTTGTTCACGCCATATTCTGGTTATTTATATGGATTCTCAATTAGCTACGGAGAGAGAATTGCTTTGGAGATAAGGAAAGCAGTTGAAGAGGGAAAACTGGATTTAATTTGTACATAACATGATTTTAGTACTAAATTTCGGCGGCCAATATGCCCATTTGATAGCAAGAAGAGTGCGTGACTTGGGAGTTTATTCTGAGGTAAGGCCGTGCGATATTCCTTTAAGAGAGATTGGCAAGCTTAAGCCGGAAGGAATTATTCTTTCTGGAGGGCCGTCAAGTGTCTATGAGCATAATGCTCCGGCAATGGACAGAAAAGTTCTAAACTTAGGAATTCCGGTGTTGGGAATCTGCTACGGCCAGCAGCTAATGGCAAAAATTATCGGCGGAACTGTTTTGGGCGGAAAACTAAAGGAATTCGGCAAGAAAGAGTTGACAGTTAAGAAAACCGGAAAATTGCTGAAAGGCCTGTCAAAAAAAGAGCAGGTTTGGATGAGCCATGGCGATTTAGTTGAAAAAGTTCCAAAGGATTTTGAAGTCCTGGCATCAACTGACACATGCCCTATAGCGTCATTTGAAAACAACGAAAGAAAAATTTATGCAATACAGTTTCACGCAGAAGTTGTCCATACATTAAGCGGAACCCAAATCCTGAAAAATTTTGTGTTTGACATCTGCAAATCAAAAAAAGACTGGGAAACCAAAGATTTGTCAAAGAGGCTGGTTAAGGAAACAAAAAAAGAGATAGGTAACAATTCTGTTATCATGGGCGTTTCAGGCGGGGTTGACAGCACAGTGGCTGCGACTTTGCTTCACAAAGCCATCAGCAGCAGGCTATACTGTGTTTTTGTCGACCACGGGCTGATAAGAAAAAATGAGCTTGAGGAAGTGGTAGATTTCTTCGAAAAAAGGCTGCATTTCAAGCATTTCTATGTTGTTGATGCATCAGGCATTTTTCTTGAAAAATTAAAGGGAATCACGGACCCCGAAGAAAAAAGAAAAATAATAGGCCACACTTTCATAGAAGTATTCCAAAGCAAAGTGATTGAGCTGGAAAAAAAGCACCGTGCCATTAAATTCCTAGGGCAGGGGACAATTTATCCGGACAGGATTGAAAGCGCCCAGCCCAGCAAGTACGCTTCAAAAATCAAGAGCCATCACAATTTGACACTGCCGGAGGGAATGAAATTAAAAATTATTGAGCCGCTAAAAGAATTGTACAAAGATGAAGTCCGAGTGCTTGGAAAAGCTCTTGGAATCCCGAGCGACATAATTAACAGGCATCCATTCCCTGGGCCCGGCCTTGCAATCAGAATTTTGGGGGAGGTCACAGAAGGCAGGCTGAAAATCCTGAGAGAAGCGGATTTCATTTTCATCGACGAGCTGAAAAAATCCGGATGGTACGATAAAACCTGGCAGGCATTTGCCGCCTTGATTCCGGTAAAAACCGTCGGCGTCATGGGAGACGCAAGAACTTATGAATATATAATTTCAATACGGGCCGTGACGAGCCTGGACGCAATGACAGCAGACTGGGCGAAACTACCTTATGAATTATTGGAGAAAATTTCCAACAGAATTATAAATGAAGTTCGCGGCGTTAACAGGATTCTTTATGACATCAGCCAGAAGCCGCCGGCGACAATTGAGTATGAGTAAATGATTTAGAAAATGCTAAAAGTCCTCGTCACAGCCAATTGTAGAATATAGGTTAAATTATTACTACATCGCAATATAGAAAGTAGCTAATATTTTCTTTTTCTATGCTTAGGTGGATATCCACCTAAAAAATTTAGTATATCAGAAGTAGTCTCTTTTTTTCTTTTTATTTCATCCCGATAATCCTTTTCTGCGTGTAGTTCTGCTTGTTTCTTTCTATAAGCCGACTCTTCTTCAGGCGAATTGAATGTTTTTGGTTTATTTAAAATATTCAGTATACGATTAAGAACTATTAGTCCTACTATCACAGCAATTATGATAAATATTTGTTGGACAAATTGAATGATAAAAATAAGAACAACTAAACCAACAATTCCAAAGATAACCCATTGAGCATTGCTAAATTCAAATTTACCAATTTTCATAAATAATTACCCTAAATACTTATTTTAGAAGGCAGTATTTAAATTTTGCGTAGAGTAATAGGGTAAACCCAAAGAATTTATAATGTATGGTTTTGAAAAGGAAGAGGGGAAAAACGCAGGGGTTTAAACCATTGCAGGTTAAATTCCACACCACATCAAAAAAATTTAAATTATATCAGGTTTTATTCTTTGTTCCTTAAATTCTTTTAAAAATTTATCATAAGTGTAATCTTTAATAAAATTAGATTTTTTTCCTTCAATAATATCTTTCTTTGTTTTGAAAAAAGCATTTATTGCCCCAATAGTTCCATTAAACTCTCTAGCCAAAAATTCCTTATGTTTTTCTGACAGCAGCCAACCTAACAATGCCTTTTCCCTACTCCATTCAATTCTTGCCATTGTTTCACTAGTGTAAATTTTCTATTTTACAAATAAAAAAAGTGAATTGTTTGCCCTATTACCCACATAATAACCCCAAGATACATCACTAACATTATTTAATATTGAAGTCCAGATAGAATTTAAATGGTCTAAAGTTGTATTTTGATTTCCTTTTAATATAGCAAGAACTTTACTTTTATTTCTAACTTTAGCCCTAATAATGGACTTGACATCTCTTAAAGCCGCATCATTATACTTTATTTTATATGCTCGGCAGTCAGTTTCATTAAAGAAATCCTCAATTTCAGATGATTGAATGGACATCAATATTTTGGAATTCAAAACTGATTTAAGGGTTTTTGTAAGCTCTGGTTTAAGTGATTTATTCCTCAAAATTGTGATGTTTGTTGCGGCTTTCATTTGAAAAACCACGTGGAAACATATTTATATGGCTTTAGGTTTTATGAGTAAATAGTTTAAAGGGATTTAATTAATTACAATATGGTAAGAAAATGAATTATTGAGAAAATATCTATAGAAAAATGACAAAATACTCAAACGAAGAAATTTTGAATGAACAAGAGTTAATTTTTCAAGAAATCGAGGATTTTGTTAATAGTATGGGTTGTTCCTGTAATAAATTTAAAGGAGCTGCAACTGTTCAAGTTCTAAGAAAGTATCTTTCTTCTAAAGGTTTTAACGTAAGTGACCGGGATGTTTATATTAAAGGTGTACCCAATGAATTGGACTTACTTGTTCTTAGGAAAAACGTTAATAACTCTTTAATAATTTATAATCCTGAAGATGTAATTTTTGTCTTTGAAATAAAATATGGCGGCACTACAGATTTAGGGACTATATTAATAAAATATCATAGAATTATTGAAAAAAACAATAAAATAAATTGTGCATACGTTACAATATTAGAGCAACAATCTTGGACAAATAGATTTACAAAGGAAACAATAGGTTTTGATTATTTTGTGTTTTACACATATAGAAGTACTGCTAGACCGAAGCCAGAAGTGAATATGGGAGGTTGGGAGAAGTTATTGAAGTACTTGAAAGAAAATAATCAAAATTCTTGAAGATTAATAAACCTAAAAATTTAAGAGAAATTCAGAAAAATAAATGCATCAATAAAAAATGTGTAATCAGCAAGCATAAGTCCTTTCCTTAACTCCCTTCTTGTAGTTTTCCCAAGCTTTCTTGTACAATTTCTTTCCCCAGGGTGTTGGATATTCTCCCGTGAGGCACGCCATGCAAAGCTCTTTTGCCGGCTTGCCTATACTCTTTACCAGTCCCTGAATTGTCTGGTACTCAACCGAGTCCGCACCCAGGTCCTTCGCCATCCTACCGACAACTTCTTTGGAAACTTCTCCGGTTCTTGGCCCTTTCTCGTACCGCGGAATAATCAGCTCAGAAACGGTTGACATATCAATTCCATAAAAGCAGGGGCCTCTGATAGGGGGGCATGAAACACGGACGTGAACTTCTTTTGCCCCTCCGACTTTCTTAACGTAATTAACAAGCTGTTTTGTGGTAGAGCCGCGGACAATGCTGTCATCAACCAAAATAACTTTTTTGCCGTTTAATATTTCTTTAAGCGCAGTATATTTGCTTTGAACTCGGTCCTCACGGCCGGCGCCCTCAATGAAAGTTCTGCCGACAAACCTGTTCCTTATCAGCCCTTCCGCCGCAGGAACTTTTAATTCATATGCCATCGCATCGCCTGCCGCTTTTGCGGTGTCCGGCACCGGAACAACAACATAATCCCTGTCATTCACTTTTTTATTTTCCTGTCTCGCAAGCTCTTTTCCGAGGTTTGTTCTTGTTATATAAACAGACTGCCCGTCAAGAACGGAGCTCACATTTGCGAAATAAACCCATTCAAACATGCAGTGCGCCTTTCTTGGGCTTTCAGCATATTTTATCAGCTTGACATCGCCATTTTTTATGTAAATTAAATGCCCTGGGGGAAGGTGCTTATACTCAGTTACACCGCAGTTGATTAAAGCATTTGACTCAGAAGCAGCAAGGAACATGTCGTCTTTCCAGCCATAAACAAGCGGCCGGAATCCGTGGGGGTCCCGAAGAATAATCATTTCGCCAAAGGCGTTGATGAAAGCGATGTTAAAGCACCCGTCAATCTTCTGCGCCAGCCTTGTGAAGACTTTGACCAGGTTCGGCCGGCTTGAGCCCTTGAGCTCCCGGGAAATATAATGCATCAAAATTTCTGTATCAGTTTCATGGATAATGTGGTAATCGGATTTCTCCAGCAGGTTTTTTTTAAGCTCTGCATAATTTGCAAGGTTGCCGTTAAAGCAGAAGGAAAACCATTTCCATTTTCTCCCGTGGTGCCTTTCAAACGGCTGTGCCAGGCCCCTGTCCTCGCTTCCGGAAGTTGCATACCTTACATGCCCAATTCCCTTATTGCCAGAATATCTTTTGAAAATTTCCAACGATTGCGCCCTGTCGCTTGTCTTGAAAACTTCATTCACGGGCCCCAGGTCTTTATAAGTGTCAAGAACCTGCATTCTTTGATGGTTAAAAGTCGTGATGCCAGCACTTAACTGCCCTCGATTCTGCTGGTTTAGAAGAAGCTTGTAAAGATAGAACAGAGCTCGGTTGGAAGAGTCGCCGTTTGGCTTGATGTAGACGGCAGCTATGCCGCATTGGTGCTTTGCTTCGTCTGCCATAATTCCCCCATATAACTTGAGGGCATCAAGTTTTATATAAATGTTTCGCATTTTATATTTTTAATAATTTTCCATATTGTAATTAATACAATTCACAACAACAAATTATATAAACAATGCAGCCAAACCGTATAGTGTGATTTCATGAAAATCTTGCTTATTGGAAACGGCGCCCGCGAGCATGCAATAGCTGAAGCGTTTAAAAGAAACAAAGATGCCAAGCTATTTTCTTACCTCAAATCAAAAAATCCTGGAATTGTTTCTTTGTCTGATGAATTTGAAATCGGCGGATACAATGATTTGGAAAAAATAAAATCTTATGCCCAGAAAATAAAGCCGGATTTTGCCTTCATCGGGCCGGAAGACCCATTGAACAACGGAGCCGTTGATTTGCTAAACTCTATTGGAATTAATTCAGTAGGCCCGACAAAAAAACTGGCGCAGCTGGAAACCAGCAAATCTTTTACAAGAAATATTTTAAAAAAATACAAAATAAGGGGAAATGCAAAATTCGAGTCTTTCGATAAAAATAACATAGAAAATGCGAAAAAATTTCTCGATTCAATTGATAAATGCGTTGTGAAGCCGGACGGGTTGACCGGTGGCAAGGGAGTAAAAGTCCAGGGCGATCATTTCCAGACAAAAAAAGAGGCTTTAGATTATTGCAATGAAGTTCTACAAATTCATCCAAGAGTGATTATAGAAGAAAAGTTCGAAGGTGAAGAATTCTCTTTACAATGTTTAACCGACGGAAAAACTGTTGTTGCAACCCCGCCCGTGCAGGACCATAAAAGAGCATTCGTAAATGATTTCGGACCAAACACTGGCGGAATGGGCTCTTACTCATGCGAAAATCACCTGCTTCCGTTCCTGGCAAAAAAAGATGTTGAAGAAGGGCTGGAAATAACGCAAAAAGTTGCCGAGGCATTGTATAAAGAGACCGGAGAATATTATAAGGGAGTAATGTACGCCGGATTTATTGTTACAAAAGAAGGAATTAAGCTGCTTGAATACAATGCAAGGTTTGGCGACCCGGAAACAATGAATATTCTCCCGATTATGGAAACTGATTTTGTTGAAGTCTGCAAAGCGATAATAAATCAAAATTTAAATAAAATAAAAATAAAATTCCAAAATAAGGCAACCGTATGCAAATATATAGTTCCGAAAGGCTATCCTGACAGCCCCGTGAAAAATGCAAAGATTGAGATAAACTCAAATCAAATTCCAAAAGATGCAAGGTTGTATTATGCATCAGTCGACCAAAGGGAGGATGGGTTATATTTAAGCTCTTCGAGGGCAATCGGGTGCCTTGGGATTGCTGATAATTTAGAGAAAGCCGAGAGAATAGCAGAAGAAGCGGCAAAATCTGTCAAAGGAAAAGTGTTTCACCGCGAAGATATCGGAACAAAAAGATTAATCGAGAAAAGGATAAGGCATATATATGAAGTTAGGGGATAAAATCAAAAACTTTAAATATAATCTATTTAATAAATCCCATCATGGTTAAAAAAAGAGGCAAGTCCAAAGCTAATCCTATTTCTAAGAAACAGCCCAGGAAATCCTCAACTAAGAAGCCAAAAGCTCCGGCTGAAGCTAAAAAACAGGCTGATTCACCGGCTCCGCTAAAGGATACACTTCACGAGCTTGAAATTCTGGCTGAAGAAAAGAAAATGGATAATAAGCTTGAGACTATTCAGAAAGATGAAAAAGAGATAGAAAAAGAAGAAGTTAAAGTGATGGCAGAGGAAAAGAAAGTTGAAGAAGAAGCGGAAAAAGTGGAAAACCTTGAAAAAAAGATATCGAAAGAAGTTAGGTCAAGCCCCATGGCAAAATTTAATGTTAAAGATTTAAACAAAGGAATTATAGGCGCGTTTATTGGGGTTGTTGCGCACTTCGGATTCATTTACGGGAAAGCGATTGCACAGTACATAACAACAACGAGAGCCACTGTTCTGTTCCTGTTCTCCTATCTGCTGATTATAATTCTAATGTACGAGACCGGATATAGGGATATAAAGGAAAAGAGGTTGCTGGGAATCCTTCCAAAAAGGGCGACGTTTGTTTATCTTACTTCAATAGTGGTTGTTATCGTGGTATTCTACCTGTTCAACATGCTTGACTTGACCAACCTAAACGGATTGTACAAGGAGATAGCAGTTACTTCGGTTCTTGCCTCTGTAGGCGCAGGAACAGCTGATTTGATAGGCAGGCACTAGAAAAGCTTTTATTCTTTGTTTTAAATTTGGTTCTATAATGAAAAAACAGATGTTGTACAGGGAGCTGGCAAAATATTATAATTTGATTTATTCTTTCAAAGATTATAAAAAAGAAGCAGGCATAATTAGAAAGCTCATCTTAAAATACAAAAAATCAGGAGGGAACTACCTCCTTGAAGCCGGATGCGGCACCGGTAAGCATTTAAAATATTTTGAGAATACATTTAGCTGCACCGGAATTGATGTTAATAAAGGGATGCTGAGAATTGCAAGGAAGAGTGCCAAAAGAACTTTTTTAAAGAAAGATGATATGGTTAATTTCAGCCTAAACAAGAAATTTGACGTTATTTTGTCATTGTTTAGCTCCATTGGTTATGTAAAGACATACAAAAACCTGGAAAAGGCAATCCATAACTTTTCCAATCACTTAAAATCAGGCGGGGTTTTAATAATAGAGCCTTGGCTGACAAAGAAAAACTTTAGAGCCGGAACGCCCCATATGGCTACATTTGATTCAAAGAATATAAAAATTGCAAGGCTGAATATCTCAAGAATTAAAAATGATATTTCCATTATTGATATGCACTACTTGATAGCTGAAAAAAACAAGAAAGTCAGACACTTCACTGACAGGCATGAATTAGGACTATTTGATATTGACAGAACTTTAAAAATAATGAAAAAAGAAGGTCTTGAAGCAAGATTTTCGAAAAATGGATTAATGAAAGATAGGGGGTTGTTCATTGGGGTCAAGAAATGAAAAATCAGCTAAGGGATAATATTCTGGAAAAAAGAAATTCTTTGCCGAAAGAAGAAGTAACCAGCAAAAGCAGAAGTATTGAAGAAAAATTATTTGGTCTTGATTCATACAAAAAATCAAGAACAGTGATGCTGTTTGTTTCTTTTGGCAATGAAGTAAATACACACGATATGATTAAAAAATCCTTTGGAAAGAAAAATGTAGTCATACCAAAAGTAATTCAACAGGAAATTGAACCATCGATTGTAATTGATTTTGACAGCCTGATTCCGGCCGGAAAGTTTGGAATTCTGGAGCCGATTGATATAATGAAAATTGCCTACAAAAACATTGACTTGATATTGGTGCCGGGCATCGCTTTTGATTCAGAAGGGCACAGGATTGGGTACGGGTTCGGGTATTATGACAAATTCCTGAAAAAAGTTCCCAAAGCCGTTAAAATAGGGCTAGCTTTTGATTTCCAGATTGTTGACGTGATTCCGGCAGAAGAGCACGATGTTCCGGTTGATTTCATAATCACTGAAAAGAGAATCATTGAGTGCAAAAATAAATAAATAAAAATGGTTTTAATCTGAAAACATTTTCTTCAGCAGCGGAACCATCAAAATCACCGCTATGACAAGGTGCCAATACCACGCAAATCCCAAAACAAAGTCCCTAAATCCCGCCCACGCGGTAATCAAAAAAAGCGTGGTGAAAAACACAGCCCCTTTTATAAGGGACAAGTCATACCATTTCATCTTCTTGATAAATCCTTCCCTCATTTCTATAAATCCCATGGTCTCACCTCGAAACACATATTAAGAACTCTATTCGTATTTCCGTTTATATATCTTACTGTTCTAAAAATAAAAAATATGCGCAAGCCGGGAAATGCGTCCGAAAAATCATAGATTTTCCGAAATTCGAACCCGGGTCTCAGCCTTGGCAAGGCCGAATCTTGACCACTGGACCACTCGCGCAATGGGCCCGACCAGATTTGAACTGGTGACCTTCACCTTTCAAATCACTCTAAGATTGTAAGGGTGACGTCATTTGCAGCCAAGCAAACTCAGCAAAACGAAGTTTTGCGTGGTGACGACTAGACTACGGGCCCGATAAGAACTTTGAATTTAAGTAACGTATAAAAATGTTTTGAAATGTTACACTAGATTGTTCCACAGCTCAGGGTGGGTGGAGGGCAACTAATCATTCATCTAGTGCAAGGTGAACATTCCCTCCCTAAGAATTTATTGATTTAATACTAAATTTGAATTTATTGATTTAATACTAAATTTAGTTACCTAATCTCATAAAATTTTCAAACCGTCACCAGCACCTTAGAATTTCCGCAGTAAAAGTAACTTCTAACATTGTCTAAATTCAGGTGCTTTCTTATGCGCTTCAGCTGCTTTCTCGCCTTCACAATCCTGTAAGAGCACTTGACTTCATACAAATCCAGGCGGTTGCCCTTCTTTGCAACAATATCAATCTCCCCAAGAGAGCGCTTTGAATGCCTAAGGAGGACATTCGTAGATATATAATCATAATCGTGCTTGATTTTGTCGCTCAGCTCCAGCACGTACCTATCGTGTTTCGACAGCTTTGGCTTTTTCATCAAACCTGTGTTTTCCTGGATAAGCTGATTTATATAGATTTCGGTTTGCAACAAATAACTTTATATATACTAAATCCAAAAAAATCCCCATGGACCCGCACGACAGGATATTTGGCCTTCTCATGTCAAAGACTGATGAGATTACATGGCAGACAATCATCTTTGACCTTGTCAAAAGCGAGCAGATGGACCCATGGGATATTGACATCAGCTTATTAACGCAGAAATACATCGAGATTTTGAGAAGCCTTAAAGAGCATGACTTCAGGATTTCAGGAAAGGTCCTGCTGGCAGCGGCTATTCTCCTCAAATTAAAATCACACAGGCTTGTCGGAGAGGAATTAAGCGAGCTTGACAGGCTGCTGATGGGCGTGGAAGAGGAAATGGAAGAGCTTGGATTTGAAGAGCCCAACCATATAGCAAAGCTTGACGAAATCCCAACATTAATTCCAAGAACCCCTCAGCCAAGGCAGAGAAAAGTTTCAATCTATGACTTAGTCGAAGCCCTTGAAAGGGCGCTGGAAGTCAAAAAAAGAAGGCTTCTTCATTCAATTCCCCCGTTAAATATGGAAGCTCCCAAGAAGAAAAAAGACATAACCGAGATAATACGAGAAGTTTACATCAAAATAAGGACGTTTTTCGTCAGCACGATAAAGGAAAAGCTGACTTTTGCAAAGCTGCTGCCATCGGAATCACGGGACGATAAAGTGCATACTTTTATTCCATTGCTGCATCTGGCGCAGCAAAATAAAATTGAGCTGATCCAGGAAACTCCTTTTGGAGAGATACAAATTTTGCTAAAAAAGAAGGAAGAAAATCCAGAAAATAAAGCGGAAGCGGCTGCCAAGCAATAATTTATTTATAACCCGGCAGTTTTATATCCTCAGAAATCCTGTCAAGCCATTCTGTAATCTGATAGCTCTTTTCTATGCCAGTTTCTGGCTCTTTTCCATTTTTTATGCAGCCAATAAAATGGTTTAGCTGGTTTTTTAGGGCATCTTTAGCATCAATACTTTTTATTATAGGAGTTACCTGCATTTTTTCAAAATCACTGGAATAAATTGACCTGTTTTGCGCGTTTTTTGGTACAACTTTATAAAATTTTAATTTGCCGTCATTTGACAGGTCATCAAAAACAGCTGTAGATTTGTCTCCGAATAAAATAAACCTTCTTGATTTTTCAGGATAAATCCATGAAACATTTATTAAAGCCTTCAATCCATTTTCAAATTCAATAGAGCATGCTGTAAAATCATCAAGTTTATTTCCAAGAATATCAATGCCATTTCCGCTGATATTTTTTATGCCGCCGGGGTTGAATAAATATTGTATAATAGAGAATACATGCGTTCCGGCATCCCACAGGCAGCCTAGGTCATTTCTCATCGGGCCGGGATAAAAATGCTCGCCATAAACAAAGCTAACCTTTCCAATTTCCTGAATATTTGACTTCAAATAAGTGATATAATCATTGTAAATGTACTGGTGCGCCACCATAAAAACTTTATTTTGGCTTTTGACAATTTTTCTCAGCTCATCAGCCTCTTCCAGATTTGAAACCATTGGCTTTTCCAGAAGCACATGCTTTCCGGCTTGGATTGCGGCTTTTGCCAGTTCAAAATGCGTTGAAGGGGGAGTAACTATCAAAACACAATCCACATTTTTATCATTAATAAGTTTGGAAGTATCTGTTGTCAGGACGGAATTCTTTGAAATAGAACCATTAATTTTGCCCAAACTTTTTTTTGTCCGGCTTGCAATTCCAATTAATTTTACGTTCTTAAATTCCTGAAGAATTTTTATATGGTTTTTAGCAAACCTTCCCGCACCGATAACAGCAAAATTAAATTTTTTATTTTCCATCTAGAACTCATCTAATTCAGGGATTTAATAAGTTTATGCCTCGAAAGAGTTCTCCTTGAACCATTTGTAGAACCTTTTCAGCCCAGTCTTTAGGCTAACCGAGGCTCCATAGCCCAGCTCTTTTATCTTCTTCAAATCAGGGCATCTCCTTCTCGGCTCATCCTGCGGGTAGTTATCGGGATATTTTATGAGATTAACCTTAACTTTGCCTGAAAAAACATCGCTTGCAATCATGTCTGCCAGCGCCTTCATGTTTATCTCATCATTTTCATTCCCAACATTGTAAACTTCCCCATTTTTTTCCGACAATAAAACCTTAAAAAATCCGATTATTGCGTCGGTAACATAACAAAAAGTTCTCGTCTGGTTGCCCTTGTCGTGCACAGTCAGCGGAAGCCCCCTGCAGCCAAGGCTTATAAAAGTTGGAACAACCCTGTAATCAACTCCCTTCATACCGGGCCCAAATACATTAAACGGCCTTACAATTTTGACAGGGGCATTGTGAGTTTTGTAATATGCCATGCATAATGTCTCCCCAACTCTTTTTGATTCATCATAGCAAGAACGGTCTCCAATGGAAGAAACGTTCCCTTTGTAGGTTTCAGGCGTTGGCACAAAGTTCGGGTCCGGATCGCCGTAAATCTCGCTTGAGCTGAAATAAAGGAAGCTTTTTGAGCCCTTTCTTCCAGCCAAATCAAGGGCATTCTTCACCCCGTAAATTGTCCCCTCAATTGTTTCTATCGGAAATTTTTTGTAATAAACCGGGGAAGCGACTCCTGCCGCATTGATTATATAATCGACTGGGCCTTCAACATCAAAAGGCTCGCAAACATCATGCGTAACATACCGGATATGCTCGCTGTCGATTTTCTTGAGAAGATTGTTTCCCTTGCCGACAATGTGGTTGTCCATGGAGATAACCCTGCACGGCACTTTAAAGTATTTGCCATTCAATTTTTCCATCACGGCAACTATATAGCTCCCGATAAACCCGGATCCTCCTGTTACAAGAAGCGTTTTTCCCTCTAAAATCCTTGCTTCAGGGAGTATAGCCTCGCATATTAAATTCAAATCCTGCTCTACAGTGCCGCTTACAACCTGCGGAATTGGAACGGGCAGTATAAACTTATCAAAATCAGGAACCTTGCTAATGATTGAATCGGCAAAATTCCATGCAAGTATTAAAATATAATCCGGCTTTTTTTCCGATAATTTTTCCGAGCTTACAACTGGAATATGCATTCCCGGAGTATAAAGCCCCTGCTTCCATTTGCTGTCATCAACAACGTAATCCAGCATCTCTGTTCCGATTCCAAAATAATTCAAAAGGGTATTTCCTTTTGCCGGTGCGCCATACCCAACTATTGTTTTTCCATTTGACTTAAGGCCATTGAGCAGTTTTCTAAGGGATTCCTTGTTTCTCTCAATCTTTTCTGAAAATTTTTTGTAAGTTGAAATGTCAGATAGGCCCTTTCTTTCTTCTTCATTCAGGAAAATTTTTACACTGTCGGTTCTTTTGTGTGGCCCGTTTTTCTTTTGTATAAAAGCCCTTAAAGAGCCGCCGTGCGTGTCGGTTTTGTCGGCATCAAAAACTTCCATTCCCATCCTTTCCATCAGCCTGGACATTGTTTTAAGCGTAAAGTAAGACAGATGCTCATGGTAAATAGTATCAAAAAGGTTTTTTTCAAGAAGCTCTTTCAGGTAATAGACTTCAATTATAAAAACGCCGTCGTCCGCAATCAGCTCATTCACTCCCAAAATAAAATCATCGAGGTCGTCAACATGGGAGAAAACGCTTGTTGTTGTAATTATTTTCGCCTTGCCTCTTTTTTTGGCAATATCCCTTGCAGCTTCAGTTCCGAAAAATATCGGCAGAGTCTCTATCCCGCTTTGAGTTGCAAGCGCGGCAATCTTTTCTGCAGGGTCTATTCCAAGCACTTTCATCCCCATTTCCCTGAACGGCCTTAAAAGAATTCCGTCATTGCTCCCAACATCAACAACAAAATCCCCTTTCTTGAGGTTGAATTGGTGAGTTAATTTTTCAGCAAGCTGCCTGAAATGCTCCACGAAAACCGGAGAAGTCGACGAAACATAAACATAATCCCTGAAAAGAAGCTCGGGATTTACAATATCCAGCAGCTGCACAAAACCGCAGCCATCGCAGAAATAAGCCTCAAGCGGAAATTTATTTTCGGATTTGCTCAAATCCTCCTTTTTAAGAAAGGCGTTTGCAGGCGGCATTGGGCCAAGTGAAATAACTTTGTGAAGGCTTTTCCCTTTGCATACCCTGCATGATGTGTTCTTCCTTATAAGTTCCTGCATAAAAATCAGTTCAGACTATTTTTATTCTAACGGTGTCCTCTTCGTAATGCTCATGATGCCTTGATTCAGTTGCCAAAGTAAGAAACGCCGACTCCTCCAAAAATTTCATTGCATGGGGCATCATGGGCGGGGTAAAAACCAAGTCTCCCTTTTTTACAACGACGGTCTCGGACTGTTTTGTTTTCAAATCCTGCTCAGTGTATTCCATGCTTCCATAAAGCATGTAAACATAATGGGTATCATTTTTGTGATAGTGATTTGCCCTAATTGCGCCTTTTTTACATGTAATCAAAAGAATGCTCTTTATGCTTGTTTTGCCATCATCCAGGAGCTTTATTATGTCTCCCCTTTCATCAGTAAAGTCAGGGGCGATGCTCCTAATTATTTTTATTGCCATAATACCACCAAGAATGGTAAAATGTGTTAATTTATAAGTGTTGTTGTTGAACAAGCTTTGTCCGACAAGTAGCCCCTGACCGAAAAGTCCCAATTCTGTCCGAAAAGTAAATAAACAGCAACTTTTCAAGATAATTCTATGGCTGTTTTAGAGAAGAAAGAGCTTTTGACAAAGATTTTGGATGCAATAGCCCAATCTAATTGGAATGTCCAGCTTTTGAATAATATTAATTCCCATCCTTTAAAAGTAAATATTTCTATGAATGATGAACAAGAAAATCTGCTTATCTATGTATGGAATATTACTCATGGCGGAAAAACAAGAAGTGAAGACGAGTTTAGAATACAGATAACGGGAGTAAAAAAACTTGATTTTATTGATAATTTTAAGACATTACTTTTAGGAATAGCCAATATTGATGGCAAAGATGTTTTTGTTGCTTTTAATCCATTCAAACATAGAACTTTTGGTGCTTCCCCTTCAATTCAAGTCAATAAAAAAGCTTTAAGTTTAGCCATTCAAGAAGGGATGACTTTTCAGGAAAAAAGTGAAAGTCCAAAAGGTGGGACAAGTGAGATAGTAATTCCATTTTCCCCAACACACATTATAGAATATATCACAAAAGTTTATCCTGAATACCATAATGAAGCAATTAAAGAAATAGCAGAGCCAGAAGTAGATTTAATTTTAAAAAATCCTTTAAGCAGAGGTTTTTCAAAAGAGCAATTACAAAAATTACCGCCTGAAAGACAAAAATCATTAGTTAAAATGATTAAGGCAATAAGGGATAGGAACTTTCAGATAGGTGTTTATTCATTGTATGAAGGGAAGTGTTGTATTTGTGGATTACAGGCTAATTTAACAGAGGCAGCACATATAGTAGCTGTTAAGAATAAAGGAAGTGATGAGCTAACAAATGGTTTTATGCTCTGCGAAAATCATCATAAAGCTTATGATATTGGTCTTTTGGCTGTTGATGAGGATTATTTTATAAAAGTCAATAAGAAATATGTAAGTGAATTAAAAAGAATAAAGCTTGACAATAAGCTTGATGACTTTTTAAAAAATTCAAGAATAGGGGAAAAGATAGTTTTGCCGAATGATACTAATTTTAATCCCAATAAAGAATATTTAAGAAAAAATATTCAGCTAAAAGGTATGCAATTTTTTCTGTGAGAAATTAAATCTAAATCTTGAACCTTTCAAATAATCTTCTTTTAATTCAAAGGCAAGCCATCTCCTTTCAAGTTTTTCAGCTGCCTCTCCCGTTACATTGCTGCCTGCAAAGGGGTCAAATACTATATCTCCCTTGTCAGTTAAGAATTTTATAAAAAATTCTGGTAGCTTTAATGGAAATCTGGCTGGATGGGGTTTTATTTCATTCTGTTGGCACATTCTTAAATAATGGCTGTTAGATTCTGTATTTGAAAAAGAAAGAAAATTTGGTGGTATAGCCCCTTTATTATCTACTCTAAATTTATCTGAAATCTTATGACCTGATGGTCGCAATTTTGCAGTATAACCATTTTTCAATAAGTTTTTCATTGAATCGCTATAAGGAGTTAATACTTTTCTATTATCAGCTTTTGGATAAGGGGTTTTTGAAAGCCACCAAACATATTCTATTGCATCTTTTACCCTTATCCTTCTTATTGTAACCCATTCTGCTGGCGTTGGCAATGCAGCAGGCTTAT
>Ga0209211_10000414_pt1 | contig 88093 bp, 78 predicted proteins | sample RifGroA2_FD_183992 | JGI IMG/M metagenome (GOLD analysis project Ga0209211, IMG submission 183992) | Groundwater microbial communities from Rifle, Colorado, USA - Groundwater A2 (SPAdes) (version 2) | ecosystem: Environmental > Aquatic > Deep subsurface > Groundwater | place: Rifle, Colorado... | reverse complement strand
CCCTGGCTTCCAAGCCTGTCCCTACCAATGGCGCACGAGGCACTACCGATGGGACTGCCTGACGTTGCATATTCGAACCCATTAAGGCTCTCTGCGCATCATCATGCTCAATAAACGGAATCAAACCAGCTGCAATACTCACGATCTGCGCGGTAGAAACGTCCATGTAATCGATTTCATTTACCGTTACCTCCGAGAATTCTCCAGCCCGGCGCGCTTCTACTTTTTCACTTTTGAAACGGCCATCGCTATCCAACAACTCTCCAGCTTGAGCAATAACGTGTTTTTCTTCATTATAGGCATCCAAGTATTCAATCTCTTTAGTCGCTCGACCATTTGCTACCTTTCGATAAGGTGTCTCGAGAAAACCATACTCATTCAGTCGTGAATACAATGCCATGTGGCCAACCAAGCCAATGTTAGGACCCTCTGGTGACTGAATCGGACAAATGCGGCCATAATGAGATCGATGTACGTCACGTACTTCAAACCCTGCCCGATGTCTATCTAGTCCACCTGGTCCCATCGCACTCATCCGGCGCTTATGTTCCACTTCTGACAAGGGATTAGTCTGATCCATAAACTGCGACAACTGCGAACTAGTAAAAAACTCTTTCACAGCCGCAATAATGGGTCTAGCATTTACCAGTTGGGATGGCGTGACTTTTTCCAAATCCAGAGTACTCATCCGATCCTTGGCAATCCTTTCCATCCGCATCAAACCAACACGAAATTTATTCTGAATCAACTCGCCTACCGGCCTCACCCGGCGATTCCCCAAGTGGTCAATATCATCGGCCACCTCTTGCGTAATATCCAACCGAATCACTTCTCTTATCACCGCTATTAAATCCTCCACCTTGAATACGCGGTTGTCCTGGTCTTTTGGCACATTCATTCCCAACCGCTGATTCATGCGATATCTGCCGACTGCGCCAAAATCATACCGGTCAAAACGAAAAAACATGTCCTGCACCATCTGTCTGGCATTGTCTGCCGTAGCCATATCACCAGGCCTCAACCGCTTATATACCTCTTTTAATCCTTCCGCTTGATTATTCGCCGCATCTTTCGCTAGAGTTGCATCGACATATTTCATTACTTCCTCTAAAGTAACCTTCTCGCTTTTCAGTTCTTGTGCCCATCCGCTAAATAATTCTCTTAATTTGTCATCCGTTGCGACACCCATCGCTCGCAGTAAACTGGTTACCGCTACTTTCCTTTTGCGGTCTATGCGGACATAGACAGCTCCGTCAGCAGCTGTTTCCAATTCCAACCAAGCACCTCGATTAGGAATAATTTTAGCACCGTACCAATTTCTGCCCTTGTTAAAATTTGAATTAAAAAATACCCCAGGTGAACGAATCAGCTGGGCTACTACCACACGCTCCACCCCATTAATAACAAAAGTTGCCCGGTTCGTCATAACCGGAAATTCACCCAAATAAACTTCTTGTTCTTTAACTTCGCCAGTCTTCTTATTAACTAAACGGACCGCACTGCGAATTGGCGCCTCAAACGTGGCGTTGCGGTCTCTCGCTGTCTCTTCCGTATGTTTTGGCGTATCAAGATAATGGTCTAGAAAATACAATTCAAGATTCCCGGCATAGTCCACAATCGGAGATATCTCTTTAAATAACTCCCCTAACCCCTCTTCAATAAACCACTTATAAGAATCAAGACTCGTGCTCAATAAATGCGGCGGCTCTACCACGCCTGCCGAATATTCCGAAAAAGTTTTTCTCTGTCTAACCTCGTTTGACACAATCAGTTTTTTGTTAACTAGTTATTTAAAAACCTGAACAAAAATACTTTTCTCCACTATAAATCCGCAACACTATACTAGTGCCTGTGGAAAAGTCTAAGTTTCTAAACCCACAGGTTGTGCATGATATTTTAGACCCAACAGAGCGTTTTTTATATGCTCTGCGCACCTGCTGTGGTCTAGATATAAAATTGATCTACACACAGATCAGTCCTCTGAAAAACGTAAAATTAAGTATAGAGCAATCTTTGCCCATGCGTCAAGTATCTTTGACAAAACAGTTCTAATCTATCTTTACTAAACCTTCTTCCCTCCCTCAGCGTTTGCTTTTCCCCAGCCAAGATCACGATACATAATTTTTATCGCAGTTACCGCAGGCTTATTGCCAGCCTGTTGTACCAAGTCCTCCTCGTCTTCACCCGTAATACTAACCAGCTCCGCCCCATTAGCCAAACTCATTATCGATGCCGCAACAACACCCACGCGTAAAAAAGACGAGCGCAACCCAGGACCGCTATGTACTGCTATCCGATCTATGTCTTCAACCGCCACATGGCTATCAGCTAACAAATCTTCTATTGTCGCAATTAATTTCAAACCCGCCTTAACTTCTACCAACCAGCTTTTCCGTCCGATCATTTTATTCTCCTTATATAAGCTCATGTACGATTTTTCTCCAGCCGTATTTATTATTAGCAAGATCATACGACCCTTCCTTCCTGTTTCTCCTGCAGCAATTCCTGTATTACCAGCTTGTCGCTCCATGGCAAAATTTTCTTCCCTATCGCCATACCCATTTCTGCGCCCTTACCCGTAACCACCACTACATCATCCGAATCGGCTTTTTCTATACAATACTTAATCGCTTCTCGCCGATCGGTAATCCGTTGCCATGAGAATTGTTTGGGTTTTGCCTTGCCCCCCGACTTGTCGTCTAAAGCTCCAGAGAAAATAGCTGCCTTGTCTGAATTTTGTGTTTTGCTACCGCCATCAGACAGGGTCCCGTTCGAAACGGGACGGTTTGTCCTTTGTTTGGTTTTTGCTACCGCCATCAGACAGGGTCCCGTTCGAAACGGAAGGGTTTGTGTCTTGTCTAAATTCTGTTCCAATCCCCTTTCTAAATCACTGAATATCTGTGCTTCATCTTCAGTCCATGGATCTTCCCGCGTCAAAACCAGCTCATCGACGTATTGAGCTACCGCCCGAGCCATTTCCGGACGCTTTCCTCTGTCTCTTAGTCCGCACGCCCCCAGCACCGCAAATATCCTGCCGCTCGTCATCCTTCTCACCTCTTTATATAACTGCGCTAACGCATCCGGCGTCACCGCGTAGTCTATCAACACTCGTGGTAATTTATTGTTTGAAAATTGGAAATTGATACTTGAGAATTTAGGTTCAATCCATTCCATCCTTCCTAATACCTGCTTAACCCGACTAATCCCCCTTTGCACTTTCTCTTTCTCAATGCCAATAGCTTTGGCTAATAAGCTGGCCGCCAAGACATTCTCTTTGTTCCAATCTCCCTCTAATAACGTCTCTACCCTTGCCGCTTCACTCTTGGTAAATCCGATAGTTGATATCCTCGATTTTGACATTTGACTTTTGACCTTGGGACTTTTCACTATTCCCCTCTGTATCCATTTGTCATCTGCTTTGTATATCAATGCTCTTTTATCATTTATATAGGAGATGATCCTACTTTTTGCTTTGGCATATTCCTGCATCGTCCCGTGATAATCCAAATGTTCTCGCGCGATATTTAGGATGATCGCTCCATCCAACGCAATCCCCGCCAATCGATGCTGGTCTAGTGCATGGCTGGTGATTTCAATTACGACCCGCTCAACGCCTCGGTCTTTCATTTCTCTCAACAACCTAAAAAGATCTTGGCTTCTCATTGTCGTCATTTTCGTCTCATTCACTTTCTCTTCCCCACCCAGCCAAAACACGATAGTAGTTATCAGGCCAACCTTATCTTTTCCATATACCTCCCGCAGAATAGACCCCAATAAAATGCTGGTCGTGGTTTTGCCGTTTGTTCCTGTCACACCATACATTTTCATCCCCCGCTCCGGCCGGCCATACCATAATCGCCACGCATGCGCTTGGCAAAGATGATAGATATTTTTTAGTTGCTGATAAAGTCTGACCATAATGCAAAACGTAAAACGTCAAACGAAAAATAACAAATCAAAATGCTAAACGATTCATTGCCTTAACATTACCAAGCAGCCTGCATTCTAAACTATTAATTGTCATTTTACACTTTGCGCTTTTCGTTTTCAGCTATCAGCGCTCCCTTCATCCACCACATAACACAAACAGGAGATTGCTTATATTAACCAGTCGATAGATCTAATCAAAATATACTTGCCTTGGTTTCTCGCTTGATACGATTGAATCAAGACACTTTTGCCTTACTTTAATGTCTATCTCTTCCAGACAAAACTTTTCCTTTTCTATCCTAGATGACAACGCCGAAAGAATGCATTTCGACCTAGGTCCCAACCGTCCACCCAGTACGTCCTGGTTACTATCTTCCTGTTTAGTGGCAGTACAAATTGAAGGCTCTTTTGTTATCGCAGCAATTGCCGAATAATCACATGGCGCATAGATATCCTTCCCCAACCGCTCACACTTTTCCAATATAATCGCCGGATCTCTTAATTGGCCTTCCTGAATTTCTTTTTTCATTTGTGTAAGTTCAGTCTTCTTGGCATCAGTTCTCTTAGTTATTGTCCTTTCTGTTATTCCCTCAACCATAACCTTACCCAGCCAAACCCTGGCAAGCAACCAAGCTACCAATAAAATAATCAGTCCAATTCTCTTCCCCCGCAGCTCTTCTATTATGGTCGCTGCCCACCAAACCAAAACAACCTTCGAAGATTCCCACAAATAAAAAATTGGCATCACCGCATATCCTAAACTACCACTCGGATCAGCTCTACCCGCTAAAATCCTTTCTGCAAAAAAGAAAAAACCGGCGTCTACAAAAATAATTATTCCTGCCCCAAGTGCTATCAACCGGCCCAGTGCTGCCGGCCTCTTTAGTACCAACCAAGTAAAGTAAAACGATCCCAAACACCGCCATATCAATGGCCACCAATCAACCCTAAATAGCTCCTCCACAAACTCCGTTCGCGTCAGTATAAAAAAGACAGCTAAACACAAAGGTATCAATAGACCATAAAATAACTTGTCATTTTTTATTTGCTCCCTAAGGCGAAACGCTTCATTAGCTAACACCGCACTCATCTTCTCAGTGTATAATACATTGTACCCCGCCCACAATACACTTTGATGGTTATCTCAGTACCCCTCTCATCCGCCGTGCCATGTTATATATAGCGTAAAACGACTGGTCTAATACCAAGTCATAGGCACCAATATAATCAATCCGTTGTCCACCAAAACCCAACTTGAACCGCGTGATTCCTGCCCAAGGATGATCGCTTTCAGATCCGTCGGCTGCTACCCCAAACAAGTCATAAGCTTTATATCCCTGCTCCTGAGCCCGTCTAATTGATTCCCACTGCAGCAAATTTGGTCCCATCAGTTCCCGCCTATCCGCTCGGCTCGCCCCATGTGCATATGTCATTCTTTCTCCATATTTAACTAAAATATGCACCGCCAATACAATACCATCTTTTTCCGCCACTCCAATTTCTAATAATCCGACCGGACCCAGCACTTCCTGCATTGTCCGATAATAATTCGCCGGATGATAATGAAATAGTCCGCGGCCTTCCACCTCCCGGGTCAATTTCAAGAATGTATCTATGTCACTTGCTTCCCCAGAAAATCTGACTGTCACTCCTTTTCGCTGCGCCAATCGAATATTGTATCTAGTCTTTTGGTGCATTTGTCCCAATAACTCAATCTCAGACAAGCCTAGGTCAATCACTAAAGTGTGCCGCGGCTGCACTTCCCGCTCAGATTTCTGCCAACCGCTCTGGAGTAACAGGACATCGTTTCCATTCGCTCCTTCTATCACCGGGTCACAACGGACAAAAATTGCTTTTTGTCCCCCACCTAGCTCGCGCAATTTATCATTTAACAATCGCCAGACTCGGGGCTCTGCCCCATAGAGAGGCCCTTGCGGCACATACAGCCAGCATCGACCAAACAACACACTCCGTTCAATCACTAATGCCACTCCCAGCAACGCCCCTTCGTCCTCCACCACCAGCCGCCATACCGGTAACCCAAAAGCCAGCTGCGTCTCGCCCCACTCCCAAGACTGCATAAAGGAACCCTGTGGTGAATTAGTCACAAAGTTGTTCCATTTATCCTTATCCTGGTTTGTCGCTAGACGAACATGCATAAATTAATCGTAAAACGCAAAGAGTAGATCGTAAAACAAACTAACACAACCTACCTCTGATATGAAAGTATTATAACCATACCAATATTTTGTATTTTAAAATTGTTGTTTTTCGTTTTACGATTTACTTTTTTACTTCTGTCGTAACGCGGCTTTCACCGCTTCTTCCACCGTCTTTACGTCCTTCGGCAATTTTTGCACTGCCTCGCGCGCCTGAGCTGTTTTATACCCGATACTAACCAGCGCTTCCATCGCCGCCTGCTGCACCCCACCGGCCACCCCCGATGCCAGTGGCGCTTTTATCTTCTCTTTCAACTCCACTAATATTCTTTCCGCCGTTTTTCTGCCCACCCCGGACACTTTTGTTAACACGACAATATCTTCCTCGGCCACTGCCTGCTCCAACACTGCCGGCGGCGCTGCTTCTAAAATAGCCATTGCTGTCCGAGGACCCACTGACGGTACCGTCAGTAATAGCTCAAAGCAAACCAAATCGCCCTTAGCCTCAAATCCGTACAAGGCTTCATTATCATCACTAACATGATGATGAATCCGTAAAGTCACTTGATCTCCCGTCAAAGCTCTCCCCAGTAAAGTCGGTAGTACCACCACCCGATAACCCACTCCTCCGGCCAATACCACCAATGATTTTTCTTCTTTTTCTACTATTTCTCCGGTAATTAATGCAATCATAAGCTAAGGTTACGATGTCCCACTTAACCCGGCAAGCAATTTTTAGGATGTTGACTGCCTTTAATACCCTTGCGATATTAGCCTATCAAAGATACTCTGCTTGACGTGACTCAGAATAATTTCAAGCTTCAAGCACCCTATAAGCCAGCTGGGGACCAGCCCCAAGCGATCAAAAATTTAGTGGCGGGACTGAAAAAGGGCTACCAGCGACAAACATTGTTAGGTGTAACTGGCAGCGGTAAAACCTACACGATGGGCTCCGTCATCGCCCAAATGCAAAAACCAGCCTTGGTAATCAGTCACAACAAAACATTAGCAGCTCAACTAGTTGAAGAGTTTCGGGAATTCTTCCCTGACAATGCTGTTGAATACTTTGTTTCTTATTATGATTATTACCAGCCTGAAGCATACCTAGCTCGTACTGATACTTATATTGCCAAGGATGCCAGCATCAATAAAGAGATTGATCGCCTCCGCCACTCAGCGATGGAAGCTATTCTCACCCGCCGTGATGTAATAGTCGTCGCCTCCGTCTCCTGCATCTATGGTCTCGGCTCACCGGCTAGCTATTTCGACCTTCGTCTTCAGCTAAACAAACAAGGAGCTTTCTCCCAACGCGATATTCTACGTCAACTAACTGACCTGCAATACACCCGTAACGACATCAATTTGCCACACGGCACCTTCCGTGTACGCGGGGACACTATCGACATCCACCCCTCTGGCGAAGAACGATTGCTCCGCATTGAGTCCTTCGGCCGCACTATTGAACGTCTCCTCTATCTCAACGAACTGACCGGCGAAGTCATCTCCTCGGTCGATTCCGCCGCTGTCTTTCCTGCCACCTTCTTCATCACCAATGCCAAGCAACTAACCAAAGCATTATCAGCCATCAAAGAAGAAATGACGGAGCAGGTCACCCACTTTGAAAAAAGCCATAAACTTATCGAAGCCCAACGCATCGCAGAACGCACCAACTACGACCTAGAAATGATTCAGCAAGTAGGTTTTGTTTCCGGGATAGAAAACTACTCCCGCCATATTGACGGTCGCCAGGCTAACCAGCCCCCCGCTACCTTGCTTGATTACTTTATTCATACCCACGGTCCCAATGGCTTCCTTACTTTTGCCGATGAATCCCATATGACCATTCCGCAAGTTGGTGCCATGTATGGGGGCGACAAGGCACGCAAAGATAGTTTAATCGACTTTGGCTTCCGTTTGCCCTCTGCCCGAGACAATCGACCCCTCAAGTTTAATGAATTTGAGGAACGTCTTGGCTCCACCATTTTTGTCTCCGCTACTCCCAGCCAGTATGAACTCAACACCAGTCAGCAGGTCGTCGAGCAGTTAGTCCGTCCAACCGGCTTGGTTGATCCCACTATTCTGATCCGCCCTCTTACCCATCAAGTCGATGACATTATTAACGAAATTAAGAACCGCACTAAGTCGGCTGTAAGTAAAGAAGCACTAGGCACATCAACACAGCAACGCGTGCTGTCGGCCGGGAAAACACCAGGTGTTGATAAAAAAACACCTGGTGTTGAGGAGGCCGCTCTCACCAGTCGTGTCCTCGTCACTACTCTCACCAAGCGTATGGCCGAGGAGCTCTCGACCTATTTAGTGGAAATGGGCATCAAGTGTGCCTACCTTCACTCTGAAATCGACACCATGCAACGCCTCGTTATCCTGCGCGATCTTCGCTTGGGTAAATATGACGTCTTGGTTGGCATTAACTTGCTTCGTGAGGGCCTTGATCTTCCGGAAGTATCTTTGGTCGCTATTATGGATGCCGACAAGGAGGGTTTTTTGCGTTCCGCCACCACTCTCGTCCAAACGATGGGTCGTGCTGCCCGCCATATCAACGGCCAGGTTATTATGTATGCTGACCGCATTACCGGCTCCATGCAACAGGCTATCGACGAGACCAACCGCCGTCGGACCATTCAACAAACATTCAACCGACGCCACCACATCACTCCCCGCTCCATTCAAAAAGCCATTAGAGCCAGCACGATCACCAGCCGCCCACCAACTGTTATCAACGACCTGGACCCCGACGAGATTCCTCCCGACGAACGCCTCCGCATCATAAAGGAGCTGACCGGTAAAATGGACCTGGCTGCCCGCAACCTCGAATTCGAACAAGCCGCTACCCTCCGGGACACAATTTCCAAATTACGCCAAGACTAAACAATGTATCTGTCATGTGCCAGCTGAGCATCACTGCGCCGAGGCAGTTTAATAAAATAATTTTTTTTCCTGCTTCAACCCCACCACCGCCGACTAATAACCTTTCTTGTGACAACAAGTCCGTCTTATATATTTGACATATTACCATCTTTAACTAGTATGTTTAGTGGTTGACTTTTCGTTCCTTTACCAACTTGGGGAGAAAAACGATGTGGTATTTCAAGATGATTATTTCTTGTGTTACAACGACCATCTCCATGATCACGCTAGTAAACGCAGACGTGACCATTCACCGCGAAGGAGATGCTGACCAAAGTATTCTCAAGGTATCAAATATTACTCTGGAAGAAACAGCCGAAAAAAAAGTATCCCTCCACATTTTTGATGACGAGAAAAAAAACAGATTCACACTGTCTATGAGTAACGCCGAGTTGAACGAGTTGGCCAAGGAGATAACTACTCGCTTGGACTACAGAAAAGAAACAGTCCTTGATACAAATCACCCGTTTTACCAACAGGCCGCGGCCAGAGGACCAGTTAAAATTGAAAGATTGTCCGTTAGCGAATGTCGCACTTTTCATCTCGACCAGGCAGCACAACATAAAGACTTACATGCCAAAGCGTACTTCTGTTATATCGGAACCAGCGATAACAACCGATTGATCATCGATAATATCCAATTAGCAGTTGGTTCAGAAAAAATGATTTATCTCCTGCTTCTGCTCACCGACAAGGACGCCAAGTCATTAGTAACTGCCATCGATAAACGAACTTAGCCCCCCCTACATGCTCCCAACCTAATGGGAGTTTTTTTAAATTAACTAAAGGCCTTTTGAGTGTTGACTATGGAGCCCCACCCCGCCGCAGACGAAGTGGTCCCCGCGATAACGAGGCATCCCGACAACCTGGCGCATGGCAGAATCTCACGTAGCAGCCAACTGTCTACCCCGATTTGTTCCGCTATCGGTGGAGCTACGCGGCATTATCCCATTCGCACCTTGTCGACCAAAGCCTTGGCGACGGCTGATTCATCCACCCCCGCCACCGGCGGGGTAGTTTTCTGCGCAGTGGGATAAACCACTACCAGCTCGACTAGCTTCTCAGCAAATCACCTAGCAGGCGAAATCCTTGGTTAAAACGCAGGCGAAAGTATGGGCGGCGTAACTTTAGGAGTGTAGTAAGCGCTGAACTCTAAAGAGTCATACACATTGTGATCAGGCGGCCAATTCTGCGATCTGCTGACACTATGCTTTGGCGCATCGGGCCATGTCCAAGATTCTTGTGCAGAATGATTAGGCGGCCAAATGCTTGACACGACCTTTACGTGGGAGGAACCTGTTCCTGGATCTGGAAATTTAACCCAGGACAAAGAGATCGCAGAGTTATGGTTAGGAGGAAAGAGCAACGACTGAATCTGCTGATGATCGGGAGGCCACAAGGGAGACAAAGATATATTGTGCGGATTAGGCTCAGTAAACCAAAGGTCAGACATTGTCCGACTATGCATATACGGGGATGGACCTGGCCAGTATGGCCAACTCATTGATTGTGCAGATTTATGCTCAGGAGGCCAACTCCACGTAGACGCTCCGTAATGATTCGGCGGCCAACTGAGTGACACTCTAGTGCTATGCCATGTCATTCCCTCCCAAGTCATCGACACATCCCATCTATGATTTAGTGGCCAGGCGCTTGGCCTGGGTAAATAGAGAATCGGAAACAACTGTGTCTTAAGAAAATTGTTGATCGGACCAGTAGACAAAATAACAATCGCCAACATAACAATCGTGACCGCCACAGCTATTATGTACATCAACCCCACCTTGCTTAAAGGCTTCCTGTTTTTCTTTTTTACTGTCATGAAATTAATTTATCTAAACTAGCTAAAATGCAACGCCAAATGGATAAACACTTTACTATAAATTGTATCACGATTCGCCCTGCTAAGTTCTCCGTTATTGCCCTTCGTTATCCACAGCATCTTACCCGAAGGAACTGCTATTGTGTTGTTAATGGTTTAAGTAATCTGCTCAAGTTTTGACAATTTAAAAGACATGAACCTAACGATGGCTAAATGGCGAACCAAGCTCAGTGCGCACAAGATGAACCTCTTAGGTGTTTTGCTTGTTTTCAACATTATCGGTTTAGTAATATTCATTTTTCTTACCGTTGCCAGCAGTAACAGTTTATTCATCGCCCAATTAAATAATCTCAATAAAAACCCAGTATCGGACAAAGTAGTCTTTCATCAAGCCATAGTCGAACAAGGCAAAGAAACTTTTTTGGATCTCCATAACTATCAGGACGTTTTTACTTATGTGTTTAGTCAATTGCCCAACGAAGTTACCATCTATCCTAGCGAGAATTACTACTATTTCACCTTTTACCATAAAAACCAATTTATCAAAGGTAATATCCGTTTGGATGTAGAAGGAAGAAAGCAAGGTAAAATAAGTTTCGCCTATTTCAGCGGACACGTCCTACCCGAAAATAAAAGCGACTTAGATTTCCTAATGAACAGTTATGAATTCCAGGCCAGCGACGGCGTTTCATTGGCTGAAGAAAATCCGTTGAAATATCGTGTTAGCTATGGAGGTAAAACAGTAGTGTTTAATTTAAACAATATCAGTCAAGAATTACCCCCTGGCTACCCCCTATACCCTGAGGAAAAATTTGTTGCTCGAACTTTTGATGAGTCAGGCTGGCCCTTCTCATTATTGTTTGACCAAGCATCCAGCCAATTCAGGTTTATTGCCGACAACGCCAAAGACAGTCCAGAACAACTGCATGAAATTGATGAACATCTATGGTTAGGCAGACAATCAGGTTTTGCTTTTTATAAAGACAAATTCGATCGCTATGTATTAGTCGGTGTCAGCACTGACCAAACCAGACAAAACAGTTATTACGACGGTCCGTTCGACCAGTTAGCTGATAACTTCGTAATTGATGATAATCTCAAAGAATTAATGGAACAAGCCTATCCCTACGTAACAGGCAAAATTAATAGATATGGCATATTTGTCAATGAACAAGGGGTAGCAGATGGCAGCCGCCTGGCGTTAACCCCATATAATAATTATGAATCATATGATTGGTTGCGATATTTTGTTGCCGGTTGTAAAGAAAAATCATCTGACGAAAAACAATTACTGGCCTGCCTCACCTATGATTACAAGAAAGATGTACCAGCTAGCACGTCAAGCCAGTAACTTAAACCAGACCAAATCATCATCTCTAGTCTTAGTGCCAACCCACATATCTTTTATTATTTTTATCAGCATATCATTCCCAACCCGGACAACATTCCGGTAAAAATTTCTCCCCCAACCGCCGCCCCTCACGCCTGCGTCATCTACTTTGTCCATTTCGCTCCCCCACCAAAAACAGAGTCATTGCCTTATCGAGACCTGAGCCCAGCCTTGAACGACACTCATCTGCGTTGTTACCTATAAATATTGGGTAAGCTTTTACCAATTCACTCGCAATCCGGACCTTATCGACGGCTGAACCCCGACGAGATCCCCCCGATGAACATGTTTGTATCGTCAAAGAGCTGACTAGCAAAATGGAGCTGGCCGCCCGCAATCTGGAATTCAAACAAGCCGCTACTCTTAAAGACACAATCACTACCCTTCATCGACTTTCGAAAAAAACCTTTAAGCTCTTATTTGCCTGTCCAAACCTCCCCTTCTTCACTTGAGTCCAACATTGTAATAATGCCCTCCTCCTAAGGGCTACTTTCATTCAATTGCCCATTCCATCACAATAACGCATAGCTCCCCTTGCTCTGGGGTAGTTTACTTTCCTCTTAAATTTATTAACAATTTAAACGCTATCCTATTTTATGTTTAAGCAAGTACTTGCCGACCACCTCGCCAACACCCGACTTGCTCATCTGCTACAAAACATATACTCCAGTCTTGAATTGTCAGTGATGGGCTTTTATAACGACCGTTCTTTGGTTCAATTAATCAAAACGCTTAGTCGGGAGGATCGCCCAATCTTGTTTAAGCCCAGCGAGCTAGCCTTGATTTATTATTTTGCCCAATCACAACAAACCTGTTCGGGAGATTACGCCGAAGTAGGCGTTTATAGAGGAAGCTCGGCTAAAACCATCTGCGCAGCTAAAGGAACTAAACGGCTTCATCTCTTCGACACTTTCGATGGGCTACCAACCTCTCGTGACATTGACCGTCGGTTTTCTCCGCATATGTTTTCCTCATCTGCTAGCGACGTAAAAATACGGCTTGCCTCCTATCCCAATATACACATCTATCAAGGCATTTTTCCTGCCTCCGCCGCCCCTGTCACCGACAAGACTTTCGCCTTTGTCCACCTTGACGTGGATGTTTTTCAAAGCACCATCGCTGCCCTCCAGTTCTTTTACCCTCGCCTCGCCCCTCAAGGAATATTGCTCACGCACGATTACTCGTCCGCTGCCGGCGTTAAAAAGGCTTTCGATAATTTCTTTCACCTCAAACCAGAACCCCTCCGACGCTTACCAATGTCCCAATGTTTTATTATTAAACAACCTAGCTAATTCTACTATTCATTACCTTGGTGTCACTATCTCTTTCTCTAAATAATTCTGTTTCTTCACTCCTAAATAACGAGCGATAACCCAAAAAATCCTTTGGCACGCGCGACCATCTCCAAACGGATTACCCTGATATCTTATAGCTGCCAATCCCTGTCTCTTCACCAACAATTGGCTCACCTCGCTAACAATATCCTCAGTTTTAGTACCTATCACTTTTACCGCTCCCACCTCTACTGCTTCAGGCCTCTCCGTTTTTTCTCGTAGCACCAGCACCGGTACACCTAATGACGGCGCTTCTTCCTGAATGCCGCCCGAATCAGTCAATACTAAATCCACTCGCGTCATCGTCTGAATAAAAGACCAATAATTAAGGGGAGGATATAAATGCACCCTTGGCTGGGATTTAAGCCGCCGCCTTACTATAGACTGAACTTGGGGATTGGGATGCACCAGAAAAATCACTTCTAAATTAGTTGTGATTTGAAGCAGTTTGTTTATCGCTGAACATATTTCCTGCAGCGGTTTGCCATGATTCTCTCGACGATGAACAGTAACCAAGATCCTCCTCGTATCATCTTTCTCCAATATAGACGCCAAGCTGCTAGGCAAATTTCTTGGCTGTCCTAATACCAAACCCAGCGCATCAATCACCGTATTGCCTGTCATAGTAATAAATTTTTCCGGTACCCCCTCTTTCCTTAGGTTATTTCCCGCTCCTTTCGTAGCCACAAAATGTAAGTTAGATAAAACACTAATAATGCGTCTATTTACTTCTTCGGGATACGGATGAAAACGATCGCCTGTCCGCAAACCAGCTTCAATATGTGCTATCGGTATTTGTTGATAAAAGGCTGCCAAAGCTCCTACAAAAGCTGTTGACGTGTCTCCTTGAACCACCACCATATCTGGTCGATCATCCGCAAATATCGCTTCTAACTTAGTCAAAGAAATCGCCACAACCTCACTCAAGGTTTGATCATGCTTCATCACGTTCATATCCCAGTCCGGCTTTATTTGAAAGAGCTCCAGCACTTGATCCAACATCTCACGATGTTGGCCTGTTACTATCACCCTCACTTTCACTATTTCCGGATATTGTTGGCAAAATTTTATTAAAGGCGCCAACTTAATAGCTTCCGGCCTCGTCCCAAAAATAATCGCCAACTTCTTCTTAACCATCCCTTCAACTTACTTCTAGTCCCGCTTTTTTGCACTTGATAATTTTCAAATATTTTGTTCAATGCCGTCTCTACAACCTGTATAGTTTCATTCACATTTAAATTACCTTTTAGAATTTGCGCGGAATTCACTGCCCACACCCCAGGTATACTTGTTTCCATGTTTGGTAAATATTCTGAATAACACAAAGTCGGTAATGCCATCAAATAACGGGCACGCGAAACTTTGAAATCTACCACATCTTTGCGCGAAAATTTTGGATACATTCTCTCCAGAGTGCTTAAACACCTTTCCTTCACCTTTTCATCTGATTCCCGCGATAATTCTTCCTCATCCATCGTGTATTTCGGCAAGTACACTAGAGACAGGCCGCCTAACTCATTTTTATCGACAACCGCTGTCAACTCAATCACCCCGGTAAATGGCACCTCCTCATCAGTAATGTTCGTTATATAGTATTCAGACAATGGTTTCTTCAGTAGGACTGACGAACAAACTATCCCTAAATATTCTATATTATTGAATCCGCTTCTCTCTTCACTAGACAACCCTAGACAGGTTGCCGCAATAATTGGTGCCGGTACGGTATAAACAACTCTATCAAACTCTCTCCTCACTCCATTATCAAGCCGCACTACAATTCTCCCCCCTCCCCCTACTACCGCTTCACTAACTCCTGCCCCAACAATCACCTCTGCCCCCCGCTGTTTTAAAACCTCTGCTAATCTATTTAGTATTCTGGCATACCCACCGTGTACATAGCCAAACGTCTCCCGCCCATGTCTACGCGAGCGAGCTTTGTACATCCGTTGAGTATGGGCCCAAATAAACACTGCTGAAGTTTTCGTATAGCTTTCACCCAACTTTGCTCTGAGCAGCGGCCGCCAAATCTTTTGCCATACAATTTCACCCGACCAGCGCTTTAACCATTTCTCGACCGTCAGTTTTTCTAATCGGTGCCAATTCCTGACTCTCGATATCATAAAAATCGTCCCGCCCAATCGCATCCTCTCCCACCACTTCAACACGGGAAAAGTTAAAAACTCCCACACACTCGACATGGACAAGAATCTCCCCCCACAATAAAATCCAGTTTTAGTTTCTACCCAACTCACTTCCTGTTCTAACTCCAAATCATGCAACAAGTTTCGTAGGTGAACATCAGACAACAACATTACATGATAATGCTTATCCCATCTAATACCACCAATTTCCCAAGTGCCAGCTAATCCACCTAATTCCTGATCCGCTTCCAACACTGTCACTTTATGTCCCTTCTGAGATAACCTAAAGGCGAGTGTTAAGCCCAACATACCGCCACCAACCACCGCCCAATGTTTAGAGCCCATTCCTGTCATATCGTCAATCCGACTATATAGATCCTAAGCGCCGACGAAATATCAACATCAATGTCTGACAAATTGTTCGGCCTACCCGCATCTTGCTATTTTTTCCTCGCTGCTCATAATGCAACTCTAGCGGCACTTCACTCATTCTTACACCAGGTAGTTTGGCCAGCTTCAACAACAAGTCCGCCATACACGAATAGCCAGTTTCCGTTATCAAATTCTTGCCATATTCTCGAACCCCTCGCTGTAGAACGCTTGCACGATAGACACGATAGCCACAAGAATAATCACGCACCCCCTCTATTGGTAACAATAACCCAAACAACCCTCGCGCACATTGACTATAGACCTTTCGCGTCCAGGGCACGCCCGATAACACTGCTCCCTTTCGAAACCTAGATGCAATCACAACATCATAGCCCTCACTGATCCTTTGTACCATTTGCGGCACCAACTTAGGTGGATGTGTATTATCCGCATCCATTGTAACGATTAAATCTTGACCGTCGGCAAGCTTTAACACAGCAAACAATCCTGTTCTTAAGGCTGCTGCCAGTCCCAGATTACGTTTATGTTGTATTAGAACTAATGGAGAACATTTAGCCGCCTTCTCCGCCACCAAAGGTGTCCGATCACTGCTTCCATCATCAACAACAACAATTTCAAAAGGGGTGCCTTTTATTATTTCTTTGTTTCCTAAATCGTGCAACAACCCTTCCAACGACCTCTCTTCATTATAAGCAGGCAATATTATGAATATTTTCATATCCAGCCCATCTCTACCCCCCTTTTTTTGAGTTAAGCTTTTTAACAGTTCAAGCCTATCAACCATAAATCAATGTAACTTCTATCATTGTCAACCCACAAATTATGGATGACTAATATAGCGCCGGCTCTCCTTAACAGATACCGCAATTAGAACCAACAACATTACTGAAACCAAGTAATAATATCCAATCAGACCTAAGCTTCCGAGAAAAAATATACTAAACATCGTAATTACTACTATATATATAAAACTGGGAAAATCATTTCTTTTTCTAAAAAACCAACCTGTGATTACGACCGCTAAAAGTCCAGCTGGCAAAGACAAGCCTATCCATGGGATTTTACAGTTCGGACAAAACTCCAGCAACAGCGTACTTGTTGAAAGACTGTCCGTCCTGAACATCACCTTATGCAAAATATAGAAAAAACCATTGTATATCGTTTCATATAAACCACTAGATAAAAAAGGAATGATCGGTAGTAATGCCCCTAATACAACATAGACAATGCGATGAATTTTCTTTTCGGTCATACACCACGGCAAGACCAATAAAGCCAGATATGGCTTTGTTGATAAAAACAAGCCGTAAACCACAGCCCTTACTGCTGGTAATAATTTATAAACTGACAGGAGAGTAAATAAAACAAACAAAAAGACAATAACCACTTCCGAAAAACTGCCACCCACAATCAATATTTCACGCGGATGATACAAAAAAAGCAATGTTATAATTTCCGAACTCACCGCATTCATTGTTCGTCGCGACACTAACCATAACAGACAAGCAGTAACAGTTAACAGAGCCGCCGAACCGTACCTGACATCTCCTAAAAGTAAATAGGACAAAGCGAAAGGATATAAATTAATTGGTGGATATGTATAGCCGGTAGTATCCATATTAGTCTGCCATGTCGTTGTTTCTGCCGTATAAGGATTAATGCCATCAACCACATACGATGCCGCTCTCTGATTGCATACAAAAATATCAATAGTGGGACTCGGCACCGCTCGAGGTACTAAAAACCACAACATAATCGGCAACGAGGCTATAATCAAGAATAGGATAGACCGATAAAAAACCCATCTTGGAATCAGTCCGTAGGCAATAAATATTGTTATGACCGCCACCAAAGAGACCTTTTGGCTCAGCTGTTGATACCATGCCTCGGGAGCAGGATATAAATCAGCGATCGGCATCACTAGCCAGCTGAGTACAGAAAAACACAAAGCTACCAGCAACATATTTTCTGCTGACATTCCTACTTTTAATTTCTCCCGCTTATACCAGCCCTTGGCAGCCGCTATCAACAATCCAAAACTAACAGCCACAAACAAAAAAGCCATGCGATTATAAAATCCATAGCTAATAACCAAAGCATTTATCAGAGCAACGTAAGATATAATCAAAAGAGGATTTACATGTATCAATCGACACGGCTTATATGCATCACATATGTACCCGTTACGTTTCCTAAATAAACCCCGCCGGCAAACCCTTCTAACTAATCTCGTACTTATAAAATATTTTTTTAAACTCTTAATCATCCTTCCTTACTTACCAATCGCTTAAATAAATTACTAGTTAACTCCAACATATCATATTCACTCGGCCACAATCCAAAACCGAACCAGACTCCCGCTTTCTTGCTCAATCCCCAACCATCTCTCTCATCAATCCTTACTGGCGCCTGGATCAAACTATATAATTCCAACATACTCAAAATTATGTCATCCCAGACCTGTCGGATTTATATATCAGCCAAACACCTCTACCTCCCTTTGATAACTATCGGTTTACTTATTTTCCTCGCCTACTTGCCGGTTTTTTATTTCCATCTCCACACAGACGTCACTAACTTTTTCACCCAGTCCACCCAATTTCTGTCTACCGGTACTTGGCAAGATATGATCTACCAAGAATACCAACCCGCCTCGCTCTGGTTTATCTTGCTCCCCCATATCTTTTCCCCCAACGCTACCGAAGCCCACTATATTGCCTCGTTTGTTTTTGTTAATGCCATTATTCTCCTTATCTACTTTCTGATAATCGCCCGACTCCTTCCCCATTCCTCCACTTTAATATCCACTCTCCTTTTAATAGCCACGGGGCCAATCCTACTCTTTAGGCTAGAGCCTCTAGTCGGGTTATTAATTTTACTCGCCTGGTTCAGCCATTTAAAAACCCGGCACATCCTAGCGGGTATTTTTGTCGGCCTGGCTATTTTTACCAAACTTTATGCTGTAATTCTTTGGCCACTCATGGCTGCCCATTATCTCATATTCTTGCGCCAGCGCGACCTCTTCATCCAATTTGTCACTGCTACGCTAATCGGGATAGCCATCCCTTTGCTTCCCTTCCTGATGCTGGGTAATCCCCTCAGTGATGTTTACGCCACCATTACTAATTTTCAGAACAAACCAATCGGAATGGATAGCATGTGGGGCAACTTAATCATTATAAAATATCAGCTGCTATACAAACGTAGTCCCCCGATCGATAACAGCTTAGGCATTAACGGCTTTCCTGCCACCACCACCAACGCGCCTTTGTCTTTTTTTAACCACGCCTGGGTAATTCCTACGGGCAGTCTGCTATTTGCTCTCCTTTGGCGCTACCGTCACGTCGGTTACGCCGACCCCCTTCTTCCCCTCCTGGTTCTGCTTGTATTTCTCCTCTTTTCTAAAATAATTAACCCTCAATACCTCTGGTGGTTTGCTTCTTTGCTCCCGTTATTAACGCTATCCAAACAAAACAAGCAAGCAATGGCTGCTATTGTAGGAGTCACGCTTGTCTCTCTTATCTTAACCCAGCTCTATTATCCAATCTTTTACAATCAGGTGCTGGCTTGGACTAATCATCAAGCTGCCGGATCTCTTCCTGTCTCGCTTTCTATCCTTCGCAATGGCTGCCTATTCTTAGTCCTGTTTTTGCTATCCGGCATGTCCTACAAATTTAGGCTGACCAAAACACCTCACCCCGATCAGTAGACACTAATCTCTGCTCACCGCCCGATAATTTTGCCACCAAAAACGCCATGTTTCATAAATCGTTCCCAGTACCACTCTGGGGTGTGCCGCCTTAGAAACACCACTAACTCTGGGACGATGTGTCACACCCACCTGGGCAATTTTGTACCCCCGCCTGCACGCCTGTAATAATATTTCCGCATCAATAAAACCATGTTTCGAACTAATACTAATCTGGTCCAGCAGATGATGAGGTACTAGTTTAAAGGCACAATTAACATCCTTCACATCCAGATTAAACATGAGGCGCACCTGCCAGTTGTAACACCAGGAAGTGAAACGACGGAATGCCGAATATTGTTTTTTGATCCGATAACCAACTGCTAAATCAGCCTGCGACAGTTGTTCAATCAGCTTGGGCAGTTCATTAACATCAAACTGATCATCACCATCCGTATAAAAAACCCAATCATAGCGGGCACTCTTAAAACCATCATTCAGTGTCGCCCCATAACCCAGATTCTCCGGGTGGTGAACGACCCGCACTTTGTTATACCTCCGGGCTAGCTCATCCGCGACCTCGGCCGTTTTATCTGGACTGCCATCTTCCACGATCACAATTTCATAGTCATCAAGCCCTAATTTTTCGAGCACTTTAACAGTTGACGTCACGACCTTGCCAATATTGCCCTCATCAAAATACGCTGGGAAAAATACCGACAGATTTCGCAGTGGTGGGTGAGACCAAGCCAAATGATTTGTTTTCATATCATTCACACCTTACCACAGGCCAACTACCAGACACCATCAATTGTGCATCTAAAAAGTCATTAAATAAATTCTGCTTTTAGCCATTTTTAACATCCGTCAGTTTTCATTTACTCAACTGCAGGCACAAGATAGTTATATCCGTTATATGCACAATAAAAAGTAAAACAAAAACTGTGTTAGACACTTCTTGCCAGCGCGTTACTTCCCTTATCCTTCTGTAAAATATATCCGCCGCTTCGCCGAAAAGATAAACATTAGCTAATATTACTGGTAAAATGTAGATCACTTTCATCGCGTAAAAAGGGCGATAATTAATAGAATACGACACCCCCGCAGCCAAGAAAGCTATCACCCCCAACAATATAAAAAAGGTGGACGAGGACAGCCCCTCTCCTCTCGTTATTTTTTTTATCATGTCATGTCCTGTTCGCCATATGCCAAACATAAATAGGCCTAGCGGCCACAACCCAAGCACCATACTAGCTCGTCCAACCATTCTAATAAACGGCGTATCGAGCTCCCAACTAGACGGCCAGCGCTCAAAATGCACAAAGTTAAACCTCCCGTACAACTGGCTCCAATACGATGTGCGATGCAAGGGGTACTCTTCATTGCCTAACGTAATCATCGGTTCCTGTAACAATCCTTCTATCCTGAAAGTAAAGAAAGAATCATAAATTGACGTTACCCCCGGCCTATCACCGTACGTCTGCTTGAACCAAAATGGCCGCGGCTCAACTTGATACCTCGGTCCAAAAAACTCACCCTCTGCCATCCAGTCACTCCAGTAGGGGGTTAGTGGAATGACGATAAAACAAAAAATTAATATCACCAACAAGATCAGAAACACCGCCCGTGGTTGACTCACCAAACGTTTCTTCCCCCACCACAACGCTTCCACCAATAAAGTACTGATCAAGACTGCGAACAGCACTAGCCCGCCGCCTTTAGTCAAGGCCATCAAGACCGTCATCACCATTCCTTGATAAAAGTACTTCTGTCTTCCTGTCTCGAAAAACATAATGGTCAGCCAAACCGCTGCCGTACCAAAGAATATTGCCCAACTATCATTAGTAGCCTGGGCGCTAATACCAATCAAACGGGGATTAAAGGATACTAAGCTCAGCGCAATTAACTTTACGGGTATCTGCCAACGTCTTTTAAAAATAAATGCATAGGCAATTATAACCACCCCCGATCCAGCCAAAGCATTGAGCAACTGTGCGGTTTTTATCTGTCCTTCCCCAGACAAAGTCGCTGGCAATAATTGCCACACCATAGCCACACTCGCATGCCATAATTTTGGGTGATAGGCCATCACCATCTCTGTTCGCATTGGTACTCTCCCCTCGTTCGCGATTACTCGGCTAACACTTAAATGGTCGTCATTACTTTCTAGATTGACTAGCGCTAGCACTAACCTAAGCAGCACCCCTATGCCAATCACCACGATAGCCCACCGCGTTGCTAAGTCCGTTTTCTGCCAACTGATCATACTTCTTGCTTAATTCGTTGCTGAGCCATCAAACCGAGACCGATGATGCACATTAATACGGGCAACAACGCCATAAAACTAATCATTGCTTCGGGCATGCTGTAAAATCTTCCCCCGTAAAACATCGCATAGGAAAACAGGCCATTAATTAATGACGACAAACTAAGCATCACGTAGGCAGGCAAAGTAATCCGATGATCGAAGTCAAATAACACAAAAGCGAATAAAACAAAGAAGGGAAAAATATGCCGCTCGTGTGCTCGAGTCAGCAAGGTGAAGGCGGCTAACGATAACAACGATCCAGCCAAGAAAACTGCTGGTAAACTTGCTTTACGCCGCCACAAACAGAAGGTAACTAAAGCAGCATAACCAATAAACAATAACGTACCCCAAGTGCGATATGTCACGCCTAGCCACATCAAGCTGTCTGGTTGCCAATTACTTCGCACCACTACCCAAAAATTAAAAGCGTTAACCGACGCAAATGGAAAGCGACTGGCTGCTACACCTGCCTGCCCCTGCATCAATTGCCAAGGCTCTACCAACAAACCTCGGGTTTCTCGTTGCTCATTTAGTAAAAACGGTAATGCTAATAACCAAATCGATCCCAGAAATACTGAGCCAAATAGTATTATTTGCCTGATAAAATCTTTTCTTTTCTCCCGCCACAACAAGACCAATACCAGTGGCAAAAGTACCACCGAGTGAGGCTTAAATTGTGTAGCTAGCGCCAGCAGGAAAGCCGACGTTCCAGTCCGTCGGTAATAGGCCATCAACAACACTGCCACTAACAATAATCCTTGCACTGCATCCATCTGTCCCCATAAGGACGAAATATACCAGGTGAATGGATTGAAGAAATAGAGGCAACCGGCGATTATCCCCTTGGTTTCTCCAGAACGCCTTCCCACCTGCCAATACAACAAACCAGCAAGTACCACGTCCGCTATATGCGCTGGCAATTTATAAAGCAAGGTCTGGGAAATATCTGGCCACTGATTACTGATTTCTCCCAGTCCCCACAATAAATACAATATCCCCCCCGGCAGACGATCGCTCCAACCAGCATCAAAGAAACCCGCACTTCCCTGACGTTGCAGCAAATCCCCCCAACTTATAAAAAATTCCATATCGCTCACAAACGTTCCGTACTCTGCAACCAATAATCGGAGCACCAAACCAAAACTCATTATCATCAGAAAAAACCAAGCATTCGATTTCCTTAACGTTGTATAACTATTTAGTGACTGGCTAGCTGTCCCGCTCATATTAGTAGGCTCCCCAGCTTTGATTAAAATACCCCATAAACAGCGCCATACATCCCACTGACAAAAGCGTCAGCGGCACAGCCAACCATCGGTATTTCCCAACTTTTCCTAGCAACATAAATATCGGAAACGCTGTTAAAACATAACGGGGTGTGCTTTCCAATTTCGTTGTCGACAGAATAATAAAAGAAATTCCTAATAAATATACGAAGTAAGACGTCCGTAACCGGAAAAAGGACACGACCAAGCCGACCAGCAAGCCCATCCCAGCTAACCACTCAGCCAGGCCTGTCATCACCCCACTTTTGGAAAAGGGGAAAGATCCCATTACCCGCCATCTTTCTGCTAAACCAACCCAGGGCCACGAAAAAGATTTTTGCCAGTTTCCCCCCACCACATTCATAAAAGCCAGCCAATCACCGAACAACTGATAATTATAAAGCAAATAAACCAGGAAGCTGCCTGGAATTAAGCTTAACCACACCACCTGAAAACGCTTCTGATGATTATCTTTCCGCTGCAAAAAGAACTCTAGCAACAAGGCTGGAAATAAGAATAATCCCAGTATCTTGGTAAAAGCCGCCAAACTACCTAACACGCCAGCTCCCCACCACCAACCTTTTCTCGCGCAATAAAACGCTCCCACAGCCAAACATAGAAAAACGCCCTCCGTGTAAGCAGCGTTAAAGAAATACGCTGAAGGGAATAGCAGAAAGGCGACTAGTGCATACCAAGCCACTTGCCGACCCAGCTCCAGTCGCGTCAATCGATAAAACAAGTACAAACCAACTATAGAAAATATATTAGACACAGACATAGAAGCACTGATAAAACTTCCTGTTATTTCTTTAACTATCCGGATCAAGATAGGGTATAGCGGTAGAAAGACAATGCGATTGGCCGCATAACCAGTCGCCGCATATCCGGTGTCAGCCAAGCCGTGATACCAAGCGCTATCCCATCGGTCCCAAATAATCAGTAAAAATTGCATCACAGTCTCTTCTCCTTGAGCTTCTGCCATCAGTAGAGCAACTATGATGCTTAAGGCAAAAAGAGCAATTTTTACACCAACAATCATTAACAATACTTCTGTCTGTTCCCACTTAACAAAACGGCTGATCGTTCTTCCCAAATCTCGCATCGGCATAACTTTCCTGTTTATATTTATTAACCTCTCTGGCTGCGTAAGGCGACTAGTGCCTTAAGCATCTGCCAAACCACATCCCAACGGGCACCTGTTGGTCGGCCGCCTTGCCTGGAGAAATGCGTCACTGCCACTTCTTTGATTTTCACCCCCCGTTGTTTCAGCCGCCACATCCACTCCACAGTAAATATCTTATGGTCACGAGAATTAATTGGTTGAATTTTCACCCACACCTCTCGCTTAAATAGCTTAAAACCACAGCCTATGTCTTTCAGACTCAAACCAAATAATAAATTAATTAATAGCGTATAACCCCACGAAAACATTCTTCTTAACCCTCCATCCGCCCTATTCCGGCGAGTGCCCACGACCACATCAAATTCATCTGCGAACGGCCACAACTGCTCCACGGACTCTATTCTAAATTGGCCGTCGGAGTCCATCAGTAAAATCCGCTCCAACCTTGCGGCATTAAACCCGGTCCACAGTGCCTCGCCGTAACCTTGATTATGAGAGTGTTGAATTAGTTTAATTAAAGCCCCCTTTTTTATTAGGCTATTAACTGCCCCCACCGAACCGTCCTTTGACCCATCATCGACCACGATAATTTCATACAAAGCCCCACTCTTCGTTAAGTAGCTGCTGACATTTTCCAGCGTACCGGTAATTGCTCTTTCCTCATTGAACATGGGCAAAACCACTGACAGACTTCGCGTGATAGCCATCATACCACACCAATCACTCTGGCAGTCCATAAAATGTTAAAAACCCAAACTGCCTCATAAAACCACAGGATACACAATAAGACCATTATCAATGACGAAAACTCAAAATGTTTACTCCGCCACAACAGCACAACAGCCACTACCCCATACAATAATAGTAACAAGATTCTCAGTGCCGTGGTGTCAGGCACGATATTGCTGCTCTGCACCACCATCGCCACTAAAGGCAAAAACAGAAACAAATACACTTTTTCTCCTTTATATAACTCATAAAACACATGCCCCAAACCCAAACCTATTAAAGGATAAAGCATATATTTATACCAACCATAAGTTTCTTCCGGGGAAAAATACAAGAAGACAAGCGAGATTATCAGCAAAACACTCGCTATATACACTCCCTGGTCTTTGTTGCGATACTTATGCCCTAAACCAATTAAACCTAGAGGTCCGATGGTCATTGACGGATCATATAAAGTAAAGTCCCCGATATTATACCAAGTCATAATAGACCAAAAATGAATAAAGGACTGACGTCGGCTATGATGAGCTTCCAATACATTCAAAAAAACTTCCCAATTGTAAAAATAACCCCATACTCCAAATACCAACACTGAAACCAACCCGCTTGTTATCAACATTACTGCCAATTTCGTTCTTCGTTGATATAGAGCCAAAAATATCAACGTCGCTACCACCACCACTCCAGATAATTTAACTAGAATAGCAGTCAAGCTAATAGCACCCAACGTATACCAAGCTATGCTTCGCTGCCGCTGGTTCGCGCTGCGGCTATAAACATCATAAGCATACAAACCTCCTATCAATAGGAAGCCAATCCAATGCTCTGCCGCCACAAAGCGGGATGACACTACATGTGATGGAAAAAAAACCATAGCCGCTAAAGTGAACAAAGCTAAAGTGGGACCAAACACTCGCTTGGTATAAACATACAACAGCCCAATGGTCGCAATCGACAATATTATCATGGGTAATCGAACCTTAGCCCAGTCCATGTTTTGGACATCGGTCTCACCCACTAACCATGCCCAACCGCCTACCATTAATGAGAATAATGGCGGATGGTCCAAGTAAGGAGTTACTATATTCCCCTGCGGCATTATTCCGCCTCGCATATAAGCATCATAAAATAATGTCCAGGTGCTAGGTACTCCCGTTTGAATAACCGACGTCCCTACCATCAGCCAAGTCTTTTCATCATCTAGGATAGGCTGAAAATCTCCCAAATTTACTATCCTTAAAAACAATCCAACTATCAGTAAAAACACAACCAATACCTGCCGGTATGTCACCTTTACTTTTCCCGTTCGCCACCACCGATAACCCTGCTCTAACCAAGAACGCAAGGTAACGAACGCCGTTACTGGGTTCTCTATATTCATATTTGCCATCCCCGCAGTGTACACTGACAAAACCATCCCTCACAAACACCCAACTTGACTTGTTTCGTTATTACGCTTTGATTATTTAAATGAGCCTCTTCTTGCCTATAACCATCTTTATAATCTCATCGCTGACCGGCATCAGCCTTGTATTATGGTTATCCGTTTTTCGAGAAAAAACCCTAATTGTTGCCATTGGCACAGTCGTTGGATTAACCATCACCACTGTTATTATCTATCTGTCCTCCGCTTTCTTTCTTCTCTCCCATTCTTTGATTTATTCAATTCTGCTTGTTGAGGTCGTTTATCTAGGTATCACCTCCGTCCGAGGCAGAACTTGGTCTACCTTTTACAAGCTGCCTGTCAACAAACCAGCCACCATTGTTCTAGTTGTCTTATTACTATTGTCCGCTTTGATCGCACCCAAGTTATTATTTACAAGTTCTGCCACCAACGGCGGATTATCCACCAGCATCATTAACGCCTATGGCGACCTTGGGTTTCATTTGGCCAACATCACTAATCTGGCCTTTAATGCGACCATTCCTCCCGCCAACCCTATTCTGGCGGGTAATAATTTGACCTATCCTTTTTTCTCTAATTTCTTCTCAGCTATCCTCTTGGTTGCCGGCGCCAACTATAGCCAAGCTGTTGTTTGGCCGGCTTTCCTCCTCATCCCTCTCACACTTTTTCTCTTCTACCAACTCACTTTCACCTTAACCAACAGCTCAAAAGTCGCTCTTATCGCCCTTCTGCTCTTTGCCCTTGGCGGCAGTACGCTGGGCTGGGTTAGGGTCGTGAATGACCTGCACATGCCCCACGAATCATTCATCCAATTGCTAGCCCATCTTCCCATCAACTATACCGGTCACTCAGATGACCCTCTTAGCTTCTACATTATCAATCCGATTATTTCACTGCTCTTGCCACAACGCTCCTTCATGTTCGGCATGTCTCTCGCTTTTATTATCCTGCTTTTGCTTACCCGCCCACCTAACCATCCTGCCCGTCATCGTGTAATGATTATTGCCGGACTACTTGCTGGTCTTCTGCCCCTATTCCATGCTCACACCGTCATCGCCCTCGTACCAATTATCATCATGCTGTGCCTCTACCAACCCAGACAAGGTTGGATCTCATTCTTTGTAACGGCCACGCTGATTGGCCTACCCGGACTACTCTATTTCTCCACCAGCCACGCCTCGGCTGCCGCCTCCCCACACCTTCAACTAGGCTGGATGGCACATAATCAGTCAATTATTCTCTTTTGGCTCAAGAACTCTGGTCTGCTCATCCCTATCACCCTGCTCGGCTTCTTTCTGCCTGTACCCAAACCAACTAAAGTGTTTGCTCTCTCCGGTCTGCTGCTATTTCTGTCTGCTAATGTCTGGCGCTTCGCCGCCTGGGAATGGGACAACACAAAAATATTTGTCTATTGGATCCTGTTCACTTTGCCCTTAATCGCCTCAGCTGGCATTATCTTGTGGCAGAGAAGCAAATATTATTGGCGCGCTATTCTCTTCGCTGTACTTGTCTTTCATTTGCTCTCCGGCTCCATTGATGTTTTTCGTCTGACTTTGCCCAACCTCCCTGCCTGGCCTGAGTGGGATCCGGACGCCATCGCCATGGCCAAATCAATCCGTGCCAAAACCAAACGCGGTGATGTAATTCTTATAGCTCCATATCACAATTCACCCGTCGCTCTTTCCGGACGCTCTGCCTACCTTGGCTTTCCCGGACACGTCTGGACCCATGGCAGCGACCATACCCAGCGAGATGGCAGTATTGGCCCTTTTTATACCGGTCAGCTGGCCACCCTTACTCAAATCCAACCGCAATACGTCGTTGTCGGACCAGTCGAGCGCTCTTTCTATCCAAAACTACAAATTCGACCCGAGTGGCAGTTAATCGCCCGCCATGGTAATTACGAGCTCTATAAAATTTAGCTCCCATCTAAAAACGACTCTGATTTATTATACTCGTCAATTAATTCATCGTACGCACCACTGTTAAATTTATATATTTCTTTCAATCTTTTCTTACTCCATAGTTCGCCTCTAATTACCACAGACAAATGTTCCCAATACTCCACTAATGCCAAGTTAGTAATGACATTATCGCCGGTTTCCAATGACCTTATATAACCCTCCGGAATATCTCGAGCAAAATGACCGATTCGCCAATTCATATCAGAATTGTAATCATGAAAAGTACGGCTTATGGGTAGTCGAGACCGCAAAGCATCACCAATCGTATGAACGTCAATGATATAAGCTTCCGGCCCGGCATAATATCCGAAATAACCTATGTTCATTGACGTATATATGCCCAGTCCTTCCCCCCTAGCTTTTTGACCATCAACCGCCCAAGAGTGACGTGGCATAGGATAGCCTGGCTTAGCGTTTAATAAACCCGCCGCACGATAGTAAAATCCGCGTTCGTCTGCTATCGAACGCACCACGTTCGTAGCACCCGGCAGTTCAGCGTAATTCTTCCCGCTTAATAGCGGTGAACGAGGCGATTGTATACTGATCAATAACACAACCATCAGCCACCCCAACCAAACTCGCTCCATAAAGGGAAAATCACAGTTGATGATTATTAACACAGCCAGCAGGAACGAAGAGGTAAAAAAACGACCACTCATAAAATCCCCACCAATCCATACGATATAAGATAAATAACTTAAAATGCCGATAGATACAGGCATCAACTTCCTGTCCCACAAAAAAAACGGCAAGACTAAGCCCACACCGACCACCAGCAGTGTCAGAGGGTCAATATTAATAGAATCAATGAAGTAATAAAAACCCTGCCTAATAACCTCAATCTCCGGCACCCCATGACCCAGCTTGGCGTAAGCAGTGTTGGGCCAAACAAATCCATAATAGAACAAGGAAAATATGCACCAAGCAATAATAGGGGACAATCCCAGCAATCCGGCTATGATTGCTTTCCTTTTGGGCAAACGCCAACCCATAGCAACTAGCACCGGCGCGAACAGCAAAATATTATCCATACGACTCAACATTGCCCATCCTGCAATAAATGACAGGTTAAACAATGTCTTCATTGACGCCTCATTTCGCAAATAAACTAACACAAAGAATATGACCATTAAGTTAGTCAAAGGATTTTCTAATCCGGAAACTGAAAAATCTACAAATGCCTTAGAAGATACTAAAACAACGATTGCCGCTATCCCCGTAGACCGTTCACTTGCTGCTTTAAAAATAACTAACCAAGCCGCGATCAGAGATACTCCTAACGATAAAAATATACTGGCATAATAGGCCTCTCCAGTTAACCATTGCATTGGTATCATCAGTATTAGCCACAAAGGATGCGTGTATACCTGAACCCGCTCCACTACATTCCAGGTTAGGCCATAACCATGCAAAAAATTATCTACAACCCTAAAACTAATAAACGCGTCTTCAGCTACCCAGGCATTACGCAAAAGGACAACCAAGAAAAAGACCAATACTAGCGCCACCAAAACAAAATCACCGCGCTCTTCTCGTGCTTTGCCTCTAGTCATTTCCCTATATGTTTTCATCTTTAAGAACCTCACGCCAGTACGACAAAATATCGCCCAACGAACGATCAAGAGAGATCTTAGCTTCCCAACCAGTCCTATCCCGCAACTTCTTGGCACTGCCTGCCAGTACTTTAGCATCCGACTTCCTCACCTTCTCTTGATCTTGGACAATTTCCAGTTTGATATTAACCATAGATACTAATTTATCCAACACTTCTCTGATTTGCACTGCCTTCTCTGACGCCACATGGTAGACCTCCCCCATCTGCCCTTTTTCCATCAATAGACGATATGCCCTAACCACATCCCGCACATCCGTAAAATCACGTCTGGTGTCTAAGTTTCCCACCCGGATTACCGGTCTCTGCAGCCCTCTCTCCGCCGCCGCTATCTGTGAAGCAAAGTCAGCTGTTACAAAACCCCTTCCTTGGCCAGGTCCAATATGCGGAAAAGGGCGAGCGCGAATCACCAGATCATTAAAATCTCTCTCTATTATTTCTTCCATCGCCAGCTTACTAGCCGCATACGGATTTGTCGGCTTCGCCTCATCCAAACCAAGCTCCGGTAGGGGAGTGCTCTTTTCTCCTAATTCTTCGGCTGACAAAACACCACTGCGGTTTCGCGCCATAGCAGACTGGATTAGACTACTGGGAGCGAACGTAGTTGAACCATAGATATCCGACGAGCTGATCGCCAACACCCTTGTATCACCAGCTGCCTCCCTCACCAACTGCAGCAAGTCCCTAGTTGCGTCCACATTCACTCTCCTGGTTAATCCTGGATCTTTCATTGCGACTGGAATAGGTGCTATCGCCGCTAAATGCACAATCCACTTGGGCTGACCTTCCGCCAACTTCAGTCGATAACTTTCCGGCTTCGTAATGTCCACTTCCGTGCCTTGCACCCCTTCCGGTAAACCATTGATAGTCCTGTCCCAAACCACCAATTTCGCCTCCGGCCATTCATTCGCCAGTTCCTTAACTAAATGTTTCCCGACAAATCCATTCCCACCCGTTATGACAATCGTTCCTTTCATCTTACTGCCCTTTTCGTTTTAAGTTGTTACTTTACGCTTTTCGTTTTAAGTTTTTCATTTTCTTTATGTCCGACTCCACCATCATCTTTACAAGTTCTTCAAAACTCACTTGCGGCTCCCAGCCTAGCTTCTCTTTGGCTTTCTTAGGATCAGCTAATAATTCATCAACTTCAGCGGGACGCTTAAAGGCTTCGTCTAGAACCACATATTTCTTCCAATCCAACCCCGCATGACCAAACGCCAGTTCTACAAATTCTTGGACCGAATGGTTCTCGCCCGTCCCGATAACATAGTCATCCGGTTTGTCCTGCTGCAGCATTAGCCACATCATAACCACATAATCTCCGACAAATCCCCAATCCCGCCGTGCCTCCATGTTACCCAGCCGCAGTTCCTTCGCTAATCCCAACTTGATCCGGGCCACCCCCTCGGATATTTTCCGGGTAACAAATTCCCTTCCTCTTCTGGGACTTTCGTGATTAAACAATATCCCCGAGCAAGCATACATTCCGTAACTCTCCCGATAATTTACCGTGATATAATGTCCATAAACTTTCGCTACCCCATATGGACTACGGGGGTAAAAAGGCGTTGTTTCCCGTTGTGGCGTTTCCACTACCTTGCCAAACATCTCTGAACTCGATGCCTGATAGAACTTCGTATCAGGTTTAACATATCGCAGAGCTTCCAAGATTCGTGTTACACCAACTCCCGTCACATCCCCAGTCAGCTCAGGTAGGTCCCAACTCCCCTTCACGAAGGATTGCGCCCCTAAATTATAGACTTCATCCGGCTGCACATCCCTGATCATCCGATACAACGATGAAGAATCGCTCAAATCGCCAGTTATAATCGTTACCTTATCCAGAATATGTTCAATATTCTCAAATGGGTTAGTCGCGTATCTCGGTACTAAGCCATAGACATCATACCCCTTCTCTAACAAAAGTTCAGCTAAATAAGAACCGTCTTGTCCGGTAATCCCTGTTATAATCACTTTCTTTGCCATAAAATAAAAAATTAGCTTATTAACAAGTCTTAATCAAGATTAGCACAAAACATGACAAAAACTGCAAAAGCAAAGGGGCCTCCTCACGACCAAGTGCTCTCTGATACTTAGCCATTTATGTTGTTGTTTTTCACTTTTCACTTTACATTTCACGCTTAAATCAATCGTCTCTTCTTGCACCCGTTCTACCCATATTCTGAAAATGATCCTAAAATTGGTAAATATTATTAAAAAATTGCTTTACCCGCCATAGCCCTGAACATAGCCGAAGCACGAAGGTTGGAACATTAGAATTTTAGCATTGATTTGTCATTTGGATTTTGTCATTTGGATTTCTATTCAAAAAGAACTATCACTTAAGACAAAGTTATAATATAAACTAATACACTATGCCCATCGCACAACCAATCTCTGGTCTTCTCAATATCGACAAACCACCCGGCCTAACATCTCACGACGTTGTTGCCCAAATCAGAAGACTACTTAATACCAGTACGCCTTCCCTACAAAACCGCCACAGGCGTCACGACCAAATAAGTAATGCCTCGCCGAAGGTGGGGCACACCGGCACCCTCGATCCATTTGCCACCGGTATCCTACTAATCGCCATCGGTTCTGCCACCAGGCTAATTGAATACTCTCACACCTGGGAAAAAACCTATCAAACCGTCTTTATTCTCGGTGCTTCATCGGATACCGACGATGCCACTGGGCAAATATCTAAGACTACTTATCCTAAACCCAAAATGAGCATCGAACCAACTAGAACGCAAATCCAAGCCGCTCTCCACCAATTTATTGGCCCCATCAAACAAGTACCCCCCGCATTTTCTGCGGTAAAAATAGCAGGGGAGAGGGCTTACAAAATAGCCCGGCAGGCTAACCTGTCCGGCAGGCAGGGGAGCAACCCCACCCTACAGCCTCGCTCCATAATTATCCATTCTTTGCAAATCACCCACTACGCCCACCCCAAGCTATCCCTTGCCATCACCTGCTCAACTGGCACCTACCTTCGTTCCCTAGCCCGTGATCTGGGCACCGTTCTTTCTACAGGAGCATATGTCCAAGAACTCTGCCGCACCCAAATTGGTCCACACAAATTGACTCAATCAATCAAATTAAAAAATTTAACAACCAAGCAGCTCAAAGAAAGACTATTGCCGGCTACTGCCCTAATTTTTCATTTACCACAAATTACTCTTCCGGATGATAACGTCGCACAATTCATACAAGGACAGACGATAGGGGAACAGGGGACTACCATGAACCACACAAACAACACTCTGTCTCTCCGCTCCATTGACCTACCCTCCCCCACTTATCAAACATCACAGGACGACAACTCTACCACCTTTGCCATTTTCAACCAGTCCTCCACCCTTATCGGTATCGCCAAGCTAGACCCCCTCACTCACCTGTTACATCCCGTCAAAGTTCTTATCACCTGAAACACCCAGCCTCCCAAGTCCCCTACCTAATTCCTGCCTATTCACCAAATTTACCAAAATTTTGTACATTTACGTACCCGTCCGGCAATTACACGGACACTCTCCCACACAGTCCTGTCAACCAGCCTATCAAGCGCCAATCAGCCATAAAATCAAATAACCACCTCCAGCTACTTGAATTTTTTAACATTTTCCCCCATAATCACTCCACAAACGTTACTTATATTTTACCCTCCCCATTTGCCCACATCTATTTTCTAATTCACTTCTAAAAACCCATGCCACAACTAAAAGCCGCTAAAAAGGATATTCGCAAAAATCAACGACGGCGCACAAAAAACGATCGCTGGCGCGTAGCTATGCGCGAAGCTACGCACGCTGTACGTGACGCTATCAAAGCACACGACAAAACATTAGCCCAAAAAGCTTACCAGGCTGCCCAGAAAGCCATTGATCGCGCCGTACGCCGTCATGTTCTTCACGCCAACAAAGCCGCTCGAAAAAAGTCCCGTCTCTTGAAATCTATTGCCAATATAGCAGCCAAATAAAGCCTAATAGTCCCCTACTTTTACCTCACCGCTGGGAGAAAAAATTGCTGAGTTTGTATACCCAGGAAATCGCAGCTCCTGCACCAACGCTCGCTTATACCACGCTTACAGTTGACGTCAACCTAAAAAAGACTATATTACACACGTTGTTGTTGTTTCTTGCTCTTTCCCATCCCCAGGAGAATTGTCATGAACTATGCTGCAGGATTTGTGATGAACGTTGTTTTTGTAGCTGCCATTTACCTTATTTCATTTAATGAACAGGAGGATAATACCAGCCAGCCAAACAACCGCATCATCGCCGAATGTGTTGATGCCACCTCCGGTTTAAACATTAAAGGCTCTATCTATGTCGACGCATCTGATACGACACCGCGTAATCCAGACGACATCTTGCCAGTAAGATTCAGTTACAGGTCAATTACTGACGGATTAATAGGAAATAGGTTTGCTCACACCCGCGCCACCAGCCAAGTCAGAAAAGGCTTGATTTCAGACTTCCTTGACAGCATTCCAGACATGACGCTTACTCGCCAAAAGATATTCATAGAGGAACCTGATAAGGACGCATTTCCGATAGCAAACTTTACCCTGTATTTCAGCCAAAGATCAGACGGCTACATATTAGATCTCTCTGATCCGGCTCAAGAGAACCAAGAAAGATTAGTCTTTCACGAACAAGAGCTCCGAACATCCGGCCTGGCTAGTGTCAATTTCGCTCCCCAATATGATGACGCCAACATTGAGCATTACAAACTCTGCCTTTCCGTTTTTAGACAGTTCAGCACACTTGCCTCTGAGCTGGATTGCCAGAACATCTGGGTTACAGTCAAAATGGGAAACGATCAGAAGATTGGTCTCTGCTGGAAGGACAGCTTCACAGTTATCATCGAGAGGCCTTTATAAAGCACCAAGACGGAAAAACCGTCTTTTTTTATTTCTAAACTTCCTCCCACCCCTCTTCCCCTTTATCCTTTTGCACAACCCTCCCCCACCTCCTCATAAAAAAGTGCTATAATCAAAGCAATATTTAATCAAATTCCTTCACTAAACCCATGACAACCAAAATAAAAAGAAAGAAGCATACGCTCAACCCAATCATGATCTTAGGGTTTATTACAATTATCCTTTTGCTTGTGATTTTAAGCATCACTATAAAGACCAACGTAAGTGAGCAACTGAAAGCTTTCGCCCCCCAGTGCCTCGACCTGACAAAAGAGATCGGCAAGTCGATCTGGGGAGAGGGTACAGGCGCTGGCGTCAGATTGGCAAAACGGGCTGCTTATAAAGATGCCGTAGATCAGTTCAATACATGGTGGACTACTAGTACTTCTCTTGGTGGGACCGATGGAACCGGCAAGGAGCAGACTGAAAAAGCATTAGCAAAGGAACTTGATTGCGCAAAAGGCCAACCTCAATGTCAGCAAGAGAAGAATGCCACAGTAACCTGTTTACCAACACAGAGTGCTGACTGTGCATACACTACTTCCACCAATACCACTCCAATCAGTGCCACAGTGAGCTGCATTTTCGGTATAAGATGTTCTAATGCATGCGAGACGGTGAAGCTCGCTACAACGCCTTTGACTTTTCCACAGTGCACTAAATCTGGTCCGCCTAAAGACTGCTACCCAAACAGTGAGGGCTTCTTTCAAGTAGACAGCACAGCAACCGGCACTGCCACAAAAGACGAACTGTGGAACGGACAAGCCCAAGTAGTGGAGGCTAAGAGTCGAGCCATAACAAATGCCCAAAAGGGACTGGACACCAAATGTAAAGCCCTAGCAGCAACACCAACCAAATCAGACCCAATGTTGAAATGTAACCCTAATAAATACTGTGAAATTGGCTGCAAACCAGAAGGCAACGCAGTCTGGAGCCCACCATATTTACCTTTAACTGCATCTGGCATTCCAGGGAATGACACGGCTGATGACTGTAAGACAGCTACCGTAGCCAGTCCCCCTGGTTCTGTTACAATAAAAGCTACTTGTTATGCAGCTTGCAAGTATCAACAAAAATGTGTCCCTCTTGAAACCCCTGACATGCCCGTCAGCGACCCATTCACTGATCCCTTGCCAGGCACCACAACTCCATCCCGCCGCTAAAAGCGATGGGACTTTAAGCAATTACCTATAAATAAATCTTCACGACAACTTCTACCCCAATCCCGCTACTAGCATCAGCACACCCGTCCGAGCATCCATCCTACCCTGTTTAATCGCCCAATCTGTCACCAGGACTCTCGTCAATGCGTCTCGCCACACGACCGCCGGCCTGCGCTTAGCCACCTCCCAGTTTTTCTGTACTGAATAAGATTTGATTTTTACTTCCCACACTATTTAATTTCAGATGGTTTCTGCGCTTAGGCGCCATCCAAAAATAACTTGGCCAGATCTCGTTCAATATGCGTCGAGATACGGCTTTTCCAATTGAGCGAACCAGGAGCCGTAGCCAAGCTACGGTGAGTGGTTCGTGATTGCCTGCCGGCCGTAGCCTTGGCGAAGGCTGGAAGAAAAGTCGTAGATTGGCGCATAGTGGGCGAGAAATGGTTAAGTTATTTACGGATGGTGACTTAGTAAAAGGGGCAGCCTGATCACCTTCTTGAGCATCAATGCTTCCGGCAAAGATAATCCCACCGTCGCCATCATAAACGTTAACGCATTTCCCAGCGGCACACCCTTGTCTACTAGTGGTTGAATGATCGGAATCACACTATGTGCACTGGCGTAAGAGGGCACGCCTATCAAAACTGCTATCGGCACAGCCAATGGATTGTCGATGCTCACGTATTTTTCAAAAAAACCTAATGGCACATAACCATGGATAACTGAGCCAATCGCCACTCCAACTAGCACGTACGGTGTTACCTGTTTAGTAATACACCATGCTTCCTGAGATACCAATTTCAGAACCTTTCCAGAAAATTTCTTTATCGTTACGCCTGACTCATTTCTTTCCCCTTTATTCTTAATAAAGCTCTCCACATATCGCTCCATCTTAAGCCGGCTAATCAGATAGCCGCCTAAGATGCCCAATAGCAAACCCGCCACCACATAAATTCCTGTTATTTTCCAGCCAAACAATCCAATCATTACCAAACCGTCTCGGTGAATCATGAACCAGTTTTCCGACTGCTTCTAACATTGTTTTTCCTAAGTCACTCCATTCCTGATCAGACTCGCATCGTGCCCTAAATCCTCCCACCACTTTTTGTACAATAATACGCATAGCTCAGCTCCCCATGTAAATAACGCCGTTTCCAAATTAAGTAAGAACAAACCCAATTTCAAACTACAGCACTTTATATCACCCAAGCCCTTGAAAATCAAATATCTAAGTAGCCAGGATTATCTATTAATAAGTTCATCATTGACATCCAAGCGCCTGCTATAGCAATATACGTGAGTCGTACCTTTGTCCTTTTCGCAACCAAACGCATTTTATGTTTTCGAAAGGATGATGCCATGTCCACAGCCATCGATCGTCCGACCATTACCGTGAGCCAATACCACAGTCTGCAGCCTTTAACCCTTCAACCCACACCCGAAGCACTCTTCGCCTACCAGGTATGGAAACTCAAAGATGTTGGCCTGGATTTGCTGGACACAGACATCAGCCGGCTGTGTGAGCTCATTCCCCAAGAGCCGCAGCTATTTCTTGTCATTCCGCGTCGGCCTGGAAACCCTGATTGGCGTGCTCTTATGCGCCTCGTCACAATCGATGGTACAGCAGGCCTTAACCGTCTCACCCACCAGGAGTCTCTAGCCGATAAGGTACCAATATGGCAGCAGGCTCACCTCCTTATTGATGTAGAGGACGGACGGGAATATCTCAATAAAAAGCCAAGCGATTCATTCCGAAGAATTCAACAAAAAGACCGTGTTCCGTATACCGTCTGGTATGGGATCATCCACTGCATCCTGTTCCCCTTTGTTCTTCAGGATCACTCCCTCGATCTTTGTGGCACCAGCTACCATGATAATCAGGTCCCCAACATTGGTCTGCGCCTTGACCGGGTGCCTAGCCTCGACTGCGGTTCAGGGCAACAAGCACATCCCGATTTTGGCACTCCGTCCGCCGACAGCATCCGCATTTCCTGAACACCACTAATCTTGTTCTTGGATCCTCCTCATGGAGATAAACCAACCTGTTTATCTCCTTTTTTAACTAGAAGGATAATATCTGATACCAAACGACGTTGATTACTTCCCTCTGATAAGGGGCCTGCCTGCCGGTAGGCAAGGATTCAGGGAGTTTTCTTAGCCATGTAACCCCTCCCTGCCTCCCCTTATCAGGGGAGGCACTAAATCACTGTCGGTTGGTATGACCTCATCCCCAAAAACAAGTGTCCACATTGTTCCTGGCTCGCTTAAAACTTTAAAGAGGGGAATATCATCCAAGGTAATTTTGCTAAGCAGCAAAATTGGTATTCTCCTGTTAAAGATCAAACAATCTTCTCATCTGACGCATTTCACCACTCTCGTGAGCTGCCCAGAAAGAAGAGTGATGCTGCCATCACTCATAGGTTACCAATGTTCATTATCAGGTGTTAGTGCGTTAACTGACCCTATTTGCTGGGCAGGGGAGCATCAACCAGGAGCACACGATAGTCAATTCGGCACTTGTCATAGAAGAATTTAAGATCAAGGCCGACAGCATTGCCCCTATTAAAAAGGAACAGAGCACGCGGACAATCTCTCACCTTGTGCACAGAACCCAAGCAGATCACAAGGGCTGCCCTTCTCATCACTTCCCGAAAAATATCATGTGCGCCTAGAGCCAGCAAATCCCCGGTTAAAGCCAGTCTTTTATTGCCCAAGGACATCACCTCTTTTTGCACTTTGTAGCATTCAGCTTCCTTGGTCAGTTGCATAAGAAAGAGTTTGCGTGCGCCCCAGCAGGTGATAGGGAAGTTCTCGCTGGTAATGTCCCGATTAACATAACTGTATTTACCGGCCCGAATTAGTTTTTCTGTCGTCACGTCATCTGGAATAGATACCTCACCAATTTCCGTAATGATCGAACCATAAGCTTGTGCAGTCACAGTTGTCCTCCAGTCTAATTTAGGGTTTTACCTTCAATTATTCCCAAGTAACAATTTGTACACCTCTGAAAAGAACAGCCTATTAATACACCTAAACCTGCTTTCCATCAACACATTTTCTCATTTCTTCCGTTAACTGCGACGCTATGAGCCATTAATCGTTTCTTGTCTTCTAAACATCCACCATCATTCCATCCTCGGCCAGTGTCATTAGGTCGGGATATTTGGCAATAACAGCTTTCACCCGCGCTGCTTGGTCATCACGCACGTGGGTTAGAACTACGCGCTTGATGCTGCAGCGCTGTGCTAGCTGTGCCGCTTGCTCGGCTGTTAAGTGCGTTTTAGACGGCTGCACTGCACCAGCCTCAATCAGCAGCAAATCAGCCCCTCGAACATTATCTTCAAATTCCTTTCCTTGCTCGCCGCTCAGGTCACCGGTATAAACCAGAGACAATCCGCCAGTCGACACCTTATACCCAACACTTGAAAACCATGGCACATGCTGCACATCAAATGTGTCCAGCACCAAACTGCCTACCTTTCGGTTGACTATACCTTCTACAAATTCTACGCCGTAGGATTCATTCGGTTCCGGCCACATCACCTCACGCAACTTGTTAAACCGCTCTTCTAAAGTACTCGGCCCAAAAACAGTCAGTCGTTTGTGCTCCTTCTGTAATATCATATCGTCCACCCAGAGCGCTTGCATTAGCGGCAACAGATTCGAAAAATGATCAGCATGAAAATGCGTGATACCCACCGCGGTGATGTCATGCATGTTGATATCTCGCTCAATTAACCTGGCTAAAGTAAGGTGTCCGCAATCCAGCAGCAGTTTAGTGTCTCCTTCCTCCACTAAGTAAGCCGCCGGATATCGGTTCTTTGTTGGCATCATCCCGCCGGACCCCAGGATAGTAAGACGCATAAATCGACCATTTAAAAGTAATATTTATAAAATACAGCATTCAAGGCAGTATAGCCAAAACACGTATCAAAAGGGGACTAATACCAACCGACAGTGATTTAGTGCTCCTCCCCTGATCCTCCTTCGCCGAATGGCTTCGGAGGGACGCGGTAAGGGGAGTTAGCCGCCCATCAGGGCGAGGCGAACCTCGCTGCGGCGGGCCCCGCCTGCAGGCCTGCCTCAGGCAGGCGGAAGAGGTTTGTCGCCAGCACCTGTAAATTCACGGTCAATCCTCCCCTGATAAGGGGAGTTAGAAGGGTTTTTCGCCAACGGCCAGAAATATAGCCCCCCTTTCCCGCCTTATCCCAACTTCGCCCTAAGGCTTCGCTGGGCGAGGCAGAGGGATATCAGCAAGCTTCCCGAACCCAGAGGTGGCTTTAAAATTGACATAATACTAATAGTTATCTATTGTTCACCGTTCCTGGATAATCTGGGAGCTGTGCCTTGACAACTTTCTTCTCACTCTCGCATGCGGAGGTATCTACCATGCGTCGATCGGCATTACTATTTGATCTCCACAATCGTCCGACCTCAGTTTTCACTCTCTTTTTACGCGATGTGCAAATCCCGGGTGACGACCTTTCCACCATCGATGATGCTCTGCAACAGCGATTCTTTCAGAAAACTCCCGACGGCCAACCGCTGGAACGCTGGGAACTCAAGGAAGTAGAAGTCGCCTGTTCGACTGATCGCATCAAGCAACACCTATCTACCTGCGGTTTTATGGAAAAAACCCAGCCCAACGAAAAAGTCTGCGCCTACGCTGCGTGGCCTGGTGCACTCGTGATCAGAGCTGTTGCTCGTCTCAACAATCTCGCCAGGGCATGGGAAGACGGCGTACGATGGGAAAAAACCATCGTCTTCGGTGGTAAACGACCACTACAACCGGACAAGGAGGGCTACGAGGCCTGCTGCAAGGCCATCGGCATCGAGCCCCACGCCTACTTCGATGGCTTCGATCGCGAAGATGAAGTATTGCGTGAGGTTCTGGCCCCGAGCTTGTATCTCTGGCACAAGATGAAGCTGGAAACCGAGCTGGACATGATGCGCTGGCTTTGGGAGCAGGTTGACATGCCGCCGGAACTCCGTGCCCTGCCCGTGACCTTCGTAGACGCACCCATGAAGCCTTCCGGCATAGAAGGCTATCCGCCGATACGGCCGAACACCGAAGACACCATTCGCGAATGGCTGATAAGTAATCCTGCCCCTGGATCCATCCTTCTCTCCTCCGGCGCCCCCTACGGCATGGCCCAGGACGAGACCTTTTGGAAACTGCTCGGACCTCACGGCTTCACGGTCACAACCTTCGGCCACGCCGCTCCCAACCTTCCCGTTGAAAGCTTTATGCGTGAAGTCGCCGGTTGCGTCCATCAGATTCGCCAAGCACGCCTGGGTCTCTAATAGCCAATTCTTTTATTTCACCCCCAGTCTGGTATCTACCATTCTGGGATTTTTTTATTTCACCCAAATGAATGTGCTTGCCTTGCGGTCTTTTTTATACTTTGTTTATTATCGCAATTGCAGGCCCAAGAAGAAGTCGTTATAACTTTTGTGAGCGGTTTAACGATGCCACGATTTACATTCCAGGTACTTGCTGATTGTTATTTTGAAATGCACTCAAAAAAACCCCGCGCAAAAAGCAGGGTATTGGTAACTATAACAACTTCATAAGCCGCTTGTGGTTCTTTAGCCGACGTAATGCCCGTTCCTTGATTTGACGGACCTTCTCTTTCTTAATATTGAGCTTGGTCGCGATTTCCTTATCAGTATGTGCGCTTCCATCATCCAGGCCAAAAGCCAGCCTGATAATCTGTTGCTCCTTATGCTCCAGTTCGGATAACACCTCGTCAAACACTACATAGAGAAAACTCCTGTCGGCTTCCAAGCTTGGAGACGCGGCTTTTGCATCGCCTACGAGAGTATGCAGGGTGTCAGTGTCGTTACCGACAGAGTCGTCCAGTGAAAACACAGCAACGGCGCCACGCTTGTCGTACCGTAAAGCTCGCTTAATCGCTCCTTCTATGCAGTGGGTTGCGTAGGTGGAAAGTCTGTTGCCTCTTTGCCACTCAAACTTTTCAACGGCGCGAATAAGTCCCAGATTACCCTCTTGGATTAGTCCTAAGAGTGTCAGGTTCAACGACTTGCCCACATATTTCTTGGCGATTGAAACAACAAGCCTCAAATTAGATTTGATGAGCTGTTGTCTTGCTTCGCCGTCTCCGGCTTCGGCGCGCTCTGCTAAGTCAACCTCATCGTCAAGGCTCAACAATGGCGCTTCGCCAATTCCCTCAAGGTAAAGCTCCACAAAGGTCTTTACCTTCTTTTCTTTCTTTGCTCCCTTGCTCGGCATTTTTGTTTCCTTGAATAAAAGAGCCATCAAAAAACAGGTCATTGCATGATAGCATCTTGATATTCACTGGCAAATACAAAACCATCCATACCCAATCCGGTTCTGATCACCCCTCAAGGCAGCAAGAAAGTGTCTTTATTTAGAGATATTTTCTACGTAGCCCAACTATTAAGAAACTGGAACCCCATAACAGCCGCAATTCGTCGAATGGCCCACTGGAGACACGCGCCACGGCAGTCGCTGTATAGGTCCTAAGCCAAGTATGGCCATTGCCGCAGTCTGTGTCGAACCCAGCCAAGAAAAAACCACCACATCGAGAAATATCTCAAGGGGTGGCTCAAGAAAGGACAGTGGTTGGCCCGATCAACTCAGAAAATCAACGCCTTGCTTCACTTCCGGGTCATTCTCGTACGCATCGTGCGCCAAAGCGACGATGGTGTCGGCGACGATACCGGAGATAAGCTTATCGAACCACGGCTGAACACCAGAACAGGTAACCACCATGCCACGCCGCTTGACGCCTCCCCAGTAGGGAGTATCACCTGAAAAGAGCAGGTGTGGGATGGGACTAGTGCGATCATCGTTGCGATCAGTCCACAGTTGCAGTGCCTTGCAGCGAGCGATGTTGTCGTACTGGTGTTCCCATGCACCCATGTCCCCGATACTCCGTTCATAAAGCGAGACGGGTTGGAGGGGGTAGTTCGGCCAGTCCGGATAATCAGCTTCGCGGGCATCTTCCATTCCTGGCACCAAAATCACTATGTGACAGTGGTATCGCTTGACCTTGTGCATCAGCGGTGCCGTCCTAAGCACAGCGTAAACGGCAACTTCAACAGCTTGCTGTGCAATTTTTTTCGTCAGGTACTTCGGGGTCAGTAGTGGTTTCGTCATATTAGGCTCCTTGCTGAAAAAAGGTCAGGTTAAATCCACTCCGACAACGGAATTTTTTCCCTCCACCGGTACAGAATCAAGGGTAATGCCACACTCAATGCTGCCAAGAACATTGTGAGAGGCAACACATAGTTCGCGAATGTGTGTTCGGTGATCGCGAAAATGGCCAAGCCATATCCAATAGCGAAGAAAACCCATGCGAACGGACGGTCACCATCTGGTTGCGTCCATACGAACACAAAGGTAGGGATCGCCGCAAAAATGTCGGCGGCAATCGCCAAGTACAACGCATACTGCGCCAGTTCCTGTCTATCATATACGACAACCCATATCGCAAGAGCGATAATACCGAGTATTAGACAGACAATTTCAACTCGGTTCATTTTGGTCCACCGGCCATGCTTCTTTAATACAAGCAGAGTGATCAGAAGCGGGTTTGTGAATCCAAACACCGCCGGCCAGATGTTTGAGCCAGCTCCAGAGCTTTTGTAGGTCAGCAGTAATGCTAATCCGATCAATGCCCAAAGCGACCAGCTGGTCAGATTCGGGTGAATCTTGTCCTGCCACGTCCTGATGACGTATGGAATAATACTCACGATGACTAGTAGTCCAGAAATCAAACCAATCGTTTCTGTACCCAAGGGACACCTCTTTTCAAGTATTGGGGTTTTGAAAATTGACTTGCTGATTGTCAAAGAGCGGCTTCGTCGAGCCGCGCTTGACGAAGACACCATAATATAGGATTATACGTTGTCTGTGTCAACCTCGGCACAGAAATACCGAAACGACCAAAACCCTTTTTCTGGAGGCACATAATGATTCTCTCTGCTCCTTACCAATTCATTCTCGATCAGTGGGAAAAGCAAGGCGCCTGTGTCATTCAGGCAGATTGGACTACCAGCTTACAACGTCATGTAGGCGCACAGATTGTGTACAACGGTGAACTCTGCTACGCCAAGTTGGCCATTGCCAAGCGTGGCGATCTCGACGAGCCAGACATGCTGAATGGCATGCGCCGGGAAGTGTGGTGGTCGCAAGCTATTCAACGACTACGCCAAGAAGACCCTGCCTTTCCCTTCACCTCACCTCGCATCTTCGCGACTAACATCAACCAGCAACCATTTCAGGATGAAGTAGCATGGGTGATTATGGAGTACATCAACGGTGTACCAATCGTCGACTGGGAATCTGAGCGAATCGCCCGCGAAATGAACGATAAGCGGTTTAACCGACTTTTCAATGCCGTGATCAATTCACTCATCGCCTTGGAGCAAGTGCATCCCCAAACAATCGATGCGTTGGGTTTGCCATCGTTGCCTTCACCGCCGCATGGTATGCGTCGGTGGCAGAAGAAAGGACTGCTTAATATGGATGCTGCAGTTCTGGGCAACGGCGCATTCGAGGTCAAAAACTTCTGGCGAACGCCGGACGGGCAATTGGTCATCACGGACAACGAGTTTGCTGGCTGGTACCCAAAGTACGACCACTTGTCGTATCTCTACCATCGGCTGTACTGCAACACCATGCGGCCGGATCTGGCCAAAAAGCTTCTCGGGGCTTATCTGGAAAGAGCAAATCTCTCTGAATGCTCCAGAGTGATTCTCTCATCACATGGGAACTTGATAAGCCATCAATTGTTAGCAGATCCGTTCTTCAAAGAGTTTGTTCGATTACTCACGCCTCGCGTACTCGGTGGCTGGTACTACGACACTGTCCGTCGCAAGCTCATGCCGTGGCATAGAAAACAACGACTACGTTATGGCTTGCTGTGGTCAATGCTATGTGGAAAATACAACAACCTTACCTCAAACTAAAAAGGGAAGACGATGAATAACAAGAAGAAAGGTTTTGAGAAACTCTGAGGTGACCTGTGTTGGATGCTTCCGCTAACAATCATCGCGCTCATCCTGCTCATCACTGGCTTTGACCCGGTGGGCAACTTGCTCGGTCCTCAGGCTAAACAGACGGTGATCATTGTCATCCTTGCCGGCGTCGCGCTTTACGCAGTCTACACCAGCGCTCGTGGCAAGTAATCCAAACACCCCGCTCGATTCACTTCGGTGAGTCGGCGGGGATTTTTTTTGTCTAAAAATGCTAAAGTGGTTAAAGGCTTCCAACACCCAATGTTAGAAAGGCTTCAAAGAGAACGAACTTGTCACGCAACTTCTGGCGAAGCCGCGTAATTAAAAAGAATTGCCAAACAGCAGTTCTTTTTACGGATTAAGGCGTCAGCCACCTATTATTTTATTTTTCTCTCTTGTCGGAACAATTAACCTATTTCCTTTCGCTAAAATAGCATAATTATAATTTTTTTGTAGGCCGTAGTAGAGGACGTTATAACTTTTTTTGAGCGGTTGAATGAAATGACGATTTACATTCCTACTTTTTAGCACCAAGTAAGAGAGTCAAAACAAGATGAATGATCTTCTCTTTATCTCTTGGGTTGCTTTCCGCCACTAAAATCGTCAGTGCCGTTAATGCGGGCGGCGTCAGGCGTTTAGTATCCAATATTCTAGCCTGGTGTAAGAACCACACAAAAGCATATGCACCGTTGCGTTTATTGCCGTCAGTGAAAGGATGATTTTTAACTATGAAGTATAGCAAATGCGCCGCTTTTTCTTCCGCGGTTTCATAAAGATCCTTGCCGCCAAACGATTGCATCACGTTGCCGACAATACCCACCACGCTGCCAGCAGCACGCTCGGCACCAAACAGTTCAGTCGCCTCGCCTTTTTGGGTGAGCATAACTTTTAGTTCTGCTAAACTAGCCGCTAGTGTTTCCGCCGTCAGTTCTACGCGCTTTTTCGTTGTGCCTTTGGTGGGTAGTACATTCTTGTCATACGCCTCCAAAGATAACCACGTATCCGCAAAAAGATTAACCAGCTCAAGAACATCTGACGTATCTATAGTGGCGCCATCCGGCAGCAACTGCTGAATATTTTTTGTGGCCTCAATAAATTGCTGATAATGACTAACAATACGTGCCTTATTTATCGTATAACCATCTGTAATATGTTGGCGCAACATCTTTGTGGCCCACTGGCGAAATTTAGTCCCAACAACTGAATTTATTCTGTATCCCACTGCAATTATTGCATCAAGATTATATGCCTCAACCGTACGGCGAACTCGCCTTTTACCCTCAATTTGAACTTGTTCCATTTTGGAACAAGTTGCCTTTTTTGAAAGCTCTTTCTCTTTATAGATATGCTGTAAATGACGAGTGACTGCTTGAGGATTTACGCCAAAAATCCTTGCCATTTCTCCTTGGGTGGCCCAAATTGTTTCTTTTTCTAAATCTTGCCGCAACTCCAAAGCTCCAGACTTAGCCTGGTAAATAACCATGTCATTTTGCATGACACCTTTTTTCATGTGTGCATTTTAACACAACCAAAACCAGCACCCAAACAATACTAAAACACCTTGGCCGTCGTAGAGGACGTTCGAACTTTTTTTGATGGTTTAATGGGATCATCCACCAATTATTTCATTTTGCTCTCTTGTCAAAACAATTAGCCTATTTCCTTTCGCTAAAATAACATAATTATAATTGTTTAGTAGCTCCAAGGGGAATCGAACCCCTGTTTCCGCCTTGAAAGGGAGCTGTCCTAGCCGCTAGACGATGGAGCCAAGCTTAGCTTGGTTTACCTGCGCTGAGCGCAGGAGCCATGTAAACTATTTTTTAACAGTTTTTTATTTTGTATTGGCACATGGAGTTGCTGTATTGAAGCCCGTTGAACGCTGGGCTGGTCGTCGCAGCAACCCACCAGCCAAGCGTTGAGCGGGTTTTGTTGTGAATAAAAAACTCCACAATCCAATATTAGCTAGCGCCACAGAGGGGTGATCACGATCGAGGAAGCGCGAAAATTCTACCCACCTGATCAGGTTCCATCCGATCAGGAGCTGCAGCATGTCTTGGCAACGGCATAGACCCATTAGGCCGACGCTTGTTTGCTCTTATTCCACAATACGTTTAAATATTGTCGAAACCCATCAGCAGTTTGTTGACCAATGATGTCCAGTACATACGGCTCATCACCATAAAACAACATGCCTACGTGGTCGTGCCAGATCATAATATCCATTGGACCCTGTACAGTTACCTCCAGTAATCGCAGATCAATATTAGGGCGCTCCTTGTTCAGTTCAATTTCTTCTTCTTTTGCTCCGAATAGCAATAGGTTCAGCTTAATATTACGGTCGATCCGAGCATTTTCGAATCGTTCATAGGCTACGCTGTCTTTTCCAAAAATCTCAAAGTACCGCTCGCTATTAACGCCGAGAATATACACTTCAGATTTTTCCGGCTGCCGGCGGATGCTCTCTAAGTAATACTGCTGCACACCTTTTACATCACGATACGTCCGCACCTTATCAGCCGCGCGTTTCTTGTTAGCTCGGTCAAATAATAGGGGAACCAACTCCTGAGTCTTTTCTAGTCGTGCGCGGGCATGTTCTTCCAAAGCAGCCGGGTTGCTGACGCTAAAGCGCTTCCGCCCACGGATTTCGTGAATACTGATCAATTCTTTCTCTTGTAGGGAAGAGGCGGCGTTGTAGATCAACTGCTTGTGAAGGCCTGATTGCTTCTCAATATCGCCTACAGACGGCTCGCCTAGCTCTAAAGCAGCGATATACACTTTGATCTCATTATCCTTGAGGCCAAGTTGAGCCAATTCTTGCTCTAAAGTCATAGTTTGGATGTCTAGTAGTCGGATTTTACCTATACATAGCAGTATAGCATACAAATATAAAGTAATCAAATATTGTTGACTATTATAAATTATTCTGCTAGTATTGGCAACGTCAGGATCGCATTGAGCGAACTGGCACTCCCAAACCACCTGTTCTTTACAAGGAGAAAAGCTATGAAAGTCCTCGTGATTGACGACGCACAGTGGAATCAGGACTCTGCACATCAGACGCTCGCGGACCACGAGGTCACAGTCGTTAGCACGGTGGAAGATGCTTTTAGGATCTTCCACAGTGGAGAAAAGGATTTCGATGCTGTGCTGACGGACCTGTGGATGCCCGCGCCTGCGAAGGAGTGGGATGCGGGATGTAACCGTATCTTTGGCGGCAACCCGTATCATCCTGAGGATGACGAGCATGCGCAAGGGGATCAGATCCCTGCAGGGCTTGCCTTTGCACTGGCCGCCGCGAAAGGGGGTGCCGCACACATTGCTATCCTCACGGACTCTGACCACCACCGGGACAGGCTGGTGGCCCTTCTCGACATGATTGGTCACTGTGGACGGGTCTCGAGCCGCGAGGTTCGCTACTTTCCGATGAGGAATCAGTGTGTCAGGAGGTCATCGGGGGAAGTGCTGAAGTGTGATGAGGCATGGGAGCTGGTTCACGCTGACCCCAAAGAGTACGGATACGTGAAGAACTGGGGAAAGCTCCTGCAAGAGATTACGGACACTTGTTACTAGTCAGCAGGAACCGGTGTGCACCAAGCACAAGGCAGATACCGGGAAAGCAAAATTCTGCCAGGTTCAGGCGATTACCAGAAAATCGCCTTTCTTTCAGAATATCGGAGGATTCTCAGGTAATCTGATAAGAAATCACTCGTTAAAACAATTTTAGCTTCGAAATGGTAGCCCTACGGAGGATCGAACTCCGATTTGCTCCTTGAAAGGGAGCTGTCCTAGCCATTAGACGATAGGGCCATTAATTAATTTTTATTACCAATTTTCCCTAAGGGATCTCTTCGGGACAATTTTCAAACCAACTCATTTACAACTCCATCCTCCCTAAACTCTCTCTAGGCGAGAGATATATTATAGAGCTGTAAATTCAATGTAAAGCCCCTTTTACTTAAAAGACAGAGCTTTTGGAGTATGAGGCTGAAACCCCGCACCGAAAGCCCAAAAATATACTTTAATCCCCACTTTAGGCTTGTGGGGCTCTCTGGTGCTGGGTAAAGTGTAAATCGAAAATTGCAAAATAACAACCTAAAATAGAAAATATGACAAATTTAGGTTGATATGCCAGTATCTCTGGTATGAGCGATAAATATTTCCTGGCTATAGAAACTTCCTGTGACGAAACTGCTGTTGCGATCGTTCGGCACAGTAAAGACGCCATCTTGGTGTTAGGTCAGGCTGTTGCCTCGCAAATAGATATTCACGCCGTTATCGGTGGGGTAGTGCCTGAAGTAGCCGCGCGCGAACATGTCACCATTTTGCCGTCCTTGCTAAGAACAGTTTTAAAAGAAAGTGGCATAAAACCGGCACAGCTTGATGCTATCGCTGTAACCGTTGGCCCCGGCCTCATGCCTGCCTTAGTTATCGGAGTAACTGCGGCTCAAACCCTCGCATACTCCTGGAAAAAGCCCATAATTCCCATTCATCATCTGGAGGGACACATATATTCGGCTCTGATGAGCCAGGTAAATCCAAATACCAAAACCCAAAATCCAACTAACCAACGCTCCCAGCCCATCCACGAATTTACCATTCCCGATCAACACCAAACCTTTCCCGCGTTAGCACTGATCGTTTCTGGCGGACACACCATGTTGATCCAACTTAATCATCACTTGCAGTACAACGTTCTTGGCACCACCCGCGACGATGCCGCCGGCGAAGCTTTTGATAAAGTAGCCCGTCTGCTGAACAAGCCGTATCCAGGCGGCCCGGCGATCAGCCAAGCTTCCGTGTCCGGCAATCCGCTCGCTTATCCTTTTACGCGGCCTATGCTTAGATCCGGTGACCTTGATTTCAGTTTCTCCGGCCTCAAAACGGAAGTCCTGTACAAAGTCCGCGAGTTGTCTAAAGACCAGCCGGTCGCCTCCTTCGTCAACGACATCGCTGCCTCATTTCAGGCTGCTGTCATCGATTCTTTGCTCGCCAAAACAAACCTGGCTATCAGCCAAGGAGAGCCCCACTTATTACTCCTCGCCGGTGGTGTGGCTGCCAATACAAAGCTGCGCCAAGCCTTTACCGATTTATCTGCACAAACAAGTATACCGCTGCGTATTGCTCCCTTGTCCCTATGCTCAGATAACGCTGTCATGATCGCACTGCCCGCCGTCTTCGCTTATCAGGCAGGTCGTCTGACTGACTGGTCAGACATTGATGCCTGTGCGCGCCCTGATTTATCTGCGTTCTCCGGAACAGTTCCTACGGTTTAAGAAAATTTCTCACGCCAACCTGGTCTCGAATTTTTAGCAGTAACGCCCGCCGTAATTGCGCACAACTTTCTTGTGGGCAATTAGCTAGATGATGCGCCACAAATTCAAAATCTCTTTTCTTTAGAATCACTTTTGATGAACCATACAGCAACGGCTGTATCTGCACGCAACCCAATAATTTGCCTTCCTCCCACAGCCAATCAAGTTTTGTCTTAATACTCGTAATAACTTTTTTTCGGAGCTTACTGCATGACCGCTTCTTGCAGGTCTTCAAATGATTCAACGAAGTACGAAATCCTACTTGCCCTGGAATACTGAACACAAAAGCTGGCCGGCAACCGCCTTTAGCTTGTTTGCAATTACATCTAGACTTAACTCGGAAGCCGTCAAAACTCCACACGTGCACACGACCAATTCCTAAATGATATGCCATAATCTCTTTACTATACCGTAAAAAACGATCCGTGCCAGGTTGATCTTGTGCTATTTTTGAGGTTTCCTATCAATACGGCTGCGACAAGCCTTTTTATCTACCCCATTTTGCGACAAAGATCGCGACCAACCGGACAAACGCAACTTCGTCTGTCCGTAAGACAGTAAAAATATACGCATTATCCCCGACAAGGTATTATAAATAGTAATCTCCATTAACTAAACGAAACCAATTGGCATATTATGGCTCCCTTACCTAAACAATATGATCCATTGCAGCACGAACCAGCCATTTATAAAAAATGGGAGGAATCTAATGCCTTTAAGCCCAATAACGGGCAACCGTTTAAACGCCAGGATAAAAAACCTTTCACCATAATGCTGCCCTTGCCCAATATCACCGGCAGCCTCCACATGGGTCATGCCCTCCAGTATTCCATCATGGACGTATTGATCCGCTATCACCGGATGAAAGGGGATCCGACGCTCTGGCAGCCCGGTACCGATCATGCGGGCATTGCCACTCAAAACGTTGTCGAAAAAAGCCTGCGCAATCAGGGGATTTCCCGCCATGACCTGGGTCGGGAAAAATTCCTAGCTAAAGTTTGGGAATGGCGCGAGGAATACGGTAATCAGATTATTCAACAAATGAAGCGGCTGGGCAGCTCGTGCGATTGGAGCAGGTTAGTTTTTACCATGGACGACAAATACATGAGAGCCGTACAGGAGGCTTTTGTTCGTTACTATGAGCAGGGGATTGTCTATCGCGGTAATCGGATCATTAATTGGTGTCCCCGTTGCACCTCTGTCATCTCGGACCTCGAAATAAATCATGTCGAACAAGCGAGCGAGCTTTATACCATCGCGTATCCCTTCTCCAGCCAGCCCGGTCATATTTCTGTCGCTACCACGCGCCCCGAAACCATGCTGGGCGACACTGCCATCGCTGTCCACCCTGCAGATAAACGATACAAAAAGCTTGTAGGAGAGATGGTCATCGTGCCTCTTATAAACCGTCCCATCCCCATTATTGCCGATGAACGCATCGACCAGTCCTTTGGCACCGGCGCAGTTAAAGTCACTCCAGCCCACGATCCGCTCGATGCCGAAATAGGCAACACTCACAAGCTGCCGATTATTAATGTTATCGGCGAAGATGGCCGGCTCACCAACCTTGCCGGTGCCTATGCCAACTTGCCGCTTGATGAAGCCCGCCTCCAAATCATTAACGAATTAGACGCCGCTGAACTTTTAATTAAAACCGAGCCTTACCGCCACTCCATCACTCTTTGCGATCGTTGCTCCACTCCCATCCAGCCGTTAATCTCTCGCCAATGGTTTGTCGACATGAGCAAGTTGAAAGGCGCCACCACTGCCGTGGCGGAGCAGGAAATAATTAAATTCTTTCCTCCTCGCTGGAAAAAACACTTCATTAACTGGATGGACAATGTGCATGATTGGACCATCTCACGGCAGCTTTGGTGGGGTCAGCGCATTCCGGCTTGGTGGAAGGAAGACACGCGAGGCACAGCCAAAGAAGAAGGCAACTTTGTTGTTTCAATTGATCCGCCCGAAGGTGACGGATGGCTGCAAGACCCTGACGTCTTCGACACTTGGTTTTCCTCTGCCTTATGGCCGATGGCGACCCTCGGCTGGCCTGACAACACAGCAGATCTAAAGACTTTTTACCCTACTTCTGTCCTCATTTCCGGCCGTGACATTATTTACCTTTGGATCGCTCGCATGATTTTCTCCGGACTTAATTTTATGGAGGATGAAAAATATGCGCGGCCCGATCAAGCCAGCCGCATCCCCTTTGAACATGTTTTTATCCATCCCACCGTCCTAACTAAAACCGGCCAGCGCATGAGTAAAAGTCTTGGCACGGGTATTGATCCCTTAGAACTTGTCGACGAATATGGCGCCGACGCCACCCGCTTTGGCTTGCTTCATCAAATAAGCTACGACAACCAAGCGATTAAATTTGATCCTGTCAGTATTCGCTCCGGTCGTAATTTCGCCAATAAAATCTGGAACATCGCTCGCTTCCTGGAATCTATTGAAGATCGCGACCAACCTTCCACATACGCTGACCACTGGATCCAGCAGCGCATCCAACAAGTAGCAGTCGAAGTTACCGGTAATTTAGAATCGTATAAAGTCGGTGAGGCCGCCCGACTCCTCTACGATTTTATTTGGCATGACCTAGCTGATTGGTATCTAGAAATACTAAAAGTGCAGGGAGACACTAAAGTTGCTCATGCTGTTTTCAGGGACGCCTTAATTCTAATGCACCCATTTCTGCCGCACATCACCGAATTATTATGGAGTAATAAAAATAACGCAGACCTGTTAATCAGTCACCCCTGGATCACCAACAAAGCTTCTGCCAAGAATCCTCCATCATTAGATCTTTTTCAGGACATCATTAATACCGTCCGCAGTGCCCGTCGTCTGCTCGACTTGCCGACTAAGTCAGTGATCGATTTATATATCTCGCAGCCGTCTGACCTTGCTCCAGCGTTGCAAACTATGACGCACTCCCGTCTCGTTGACGCTGACGCTTCCAGCTTCCTCAAATTCCCCTTAATTATCGGTGGTGTGGTTGGTATTGGTTCCTCTGACATCACCGCCGACAGTATCGAAGCTGCCGCTAAAAAACTAGACAATGACTATAATGCCCTCATCACTCAGCAAACCAAATACCAGCAAATACTGCGGCAAATGACGGGCAAGGCGTCATCCAAAGCCATAACAGCCAAGAAACAAGAACTCGCGTTGCTTGCCGAGAAACTATCCGAAATTGATCGCAGCCGCCACGCTCTGCAAGGTCACTAATCTTTTTGGGCATTTATAGCCCAGCGTATAATTTCTAAGTTCTTTGACATTTAGGCTTTGGACTTGATTTGACATTAGGATTTTGACATTAGGATTTCTCAGTAACCCTTACAAGTATCTCCTTCTAATAACGTGAACATCATGGGATAGACAATACAACGCGTAAAATTTCGAGTTGTGTAAAAATCTTCACCCCAATTGTGCTACAATCAACGCATAGTTTACATTTATCAATTGTGTTATCATTAACTCGTTAACTATGGGAAAAATAAACACACCTGGATTTTTTGAAAGGCTAACCGGCGCTCGCATCATGAATCGCGATGACGACGAGGAACAGGTGGCGATGCACGAAAAAGAAATCGACACAGGAGTTGAGGAAGAGTCAGACAAAGACGATCAGCAATATTTAAATGAAGCAACCGAGGAAACCGAAACCGAACCGGAAGAGGATTATAACGACGAGGCTGACACTACCAAAGAAGGCGACGAACAGGAAGGCCAACTGACCGTTGACGTCTTTCAGGATGACACGAACGTGGTTATCCAAAGCACTATTGCCGGTGTCTCCCCGGATGATCTCGATGTATCCATCACTAATGACATGGTTACTATTCGCGGAGAACGTCGTCGCGGTTACGATGTAGATGAAGAGAATTTCTTTTACCAAGAGTGTTACTGGGGCACTTTCTCCCGCTCCATTATTCTGCCGGTTGAAATCGACGCCGACCGCGCGGAAGCCAAAATAAAAAACGGCATCCTCACCATTCGAATTCCCAAGGCCAATGCCGCCATGACCCGTAAACTCAAAGTGAAAGCCACCTAATTCAACAAGGTAATTATTCTCAAATCTCGCTGGTCAAAACCAGGGACTTTTTATTCCAAGCACTCATCATCTGGTTAAATATTTTTGTCATTTGGATTTCAGCATTGATTTGTAATTTGGGTTTTGTCATTTGAATTTCGTCCATTATATTTACTAAAACATATGTCAGCCATCATAAATTGGATCATTTTCTTCGGCCTCGCCCTTTTGCTTCCGACCGCCTACGCCGCCAAGATCGGTGCGCCATACGCGCCCACTTTCATGGCTGCCATCAAGCGCGCTTTTTCGCACATTTCACTTGGTCCCTCGGACGTCATCGTCGACCTTGGCGCCGGCGATGGTCGTGTACTGCTCGAAGCGGCTTCGCGCGGAGCCAAAGCCGTCGGTTATGAATTATCGCCCATCATGTGGTTCATCGTTTGGTCCCGGTTGCACCTGCTGCCTTCCCGCTCCTCTTCAGCTGCCAAGTCTGGCCAACCGTCCGTACCACAAAAACGGCTCACCGTTTATATGCGTAATTTTTACCGACAGAAACTCCCCGTTGAAACCACCGTCATCTTCGCGTTCTTAATGCCGGAGCACATGGCTAAAGTGAAATCTTTTCTATCTAAGCAGCACCTGCCTAACCTGCGCTATGTGCTTATCTATGCTTTTCCTTTTCCAGATCTCAAGCCGCTAGAAGTTATTCATGCACCAAAATGCTCTCGGCTATATGTTTACCGTCCCTCCGATTTTCGGCTGAACACATAACCTTCCCCCCTGATAAGGGGGACGTCAGGGAGTTAACCTGTGATCTCAGCTCACCTTCCCCCCCTGATAGTGCCCTCCCGACGCCAATGGCAGAGGGGATTAAGGGTGAGATGGAGGGCGTTTTCATTGATATAATCCTGTATAATACAAAAATACATCTAACCATTTAGTTGTTAATTACTTGATTTGGCCGTACAATTCCTTTCCATGAAGTACTACATCACCACACCCATTTATTACGTCAATGACAAGCCGCACGTCGGCTCGGCTTATACCACCATCGCCGCTGACGTCTTAGCCCGTTACCACAAGCAACAAGGCCATGACGTCCATTTCCTTACTGGCACAGCTGAGCACGGCTCCAAAATAGCGGGCAGCGCTAAAGCCGCTGGCCAATCACCGAAGGCTTTTGTTGATAAAAATGTCAAATTCTTTAAAAAGGCTTGGGAAGCCCTCGGTATCAGCTACGACGATTTCATTCGCACGACGGAAAAACGACACGAAGACGCCGTTAATCTTTTCTTCGACAAACTATATAAAACAGGCAAGTTATATGAAGGGGAATATGAAGGACTCTACTGTGTCGGTCATGAAGCGTTCATCAAAGAAGAGGACTTAGACGACCAAGGCAACTGCCCCGACCACGGTAAGCCGCCGGAAAAAATTAAAGAGAGCAACTGGTTTTTCAGATTATCCGACTATGGCGAATTGTTGCGGGATAAAATTACCAGCGGTGCCCTAAAAATATCTCCCGAGATCAGACGTAACGAAGTCTTATCGTTAATTGAACAAGGGCTGGAAGACATTGCTATCTCCCGCCGTACAGCAAAATTTGCCCTGCCGCTGCCCTGGGATAAAGAACAAACCATCTACGTTTGGCTGGACGAGTTATTTAATTATTGCTCGGCGATCGGCTACGGCAAGGACAAGAAGAAATTCAAACGCTATTGGCCTGCCGACGTTCACATAATCGGCAAAGATATCTTAAAATTTCATTGTGTCATATGGCCTGCTTTGCTGGACGCGATAGGGGAGGAACTGCCTAAGCAAGTCTTTGCCCACGGCCACTTTACTATCGACGGCCAGAAAATCAGCAAAACCCTAGGCAACGTTGTTGATCCGGTTGATCTGGTAGCGGACTATGGTGCCGACGCCATTCGTTATTTCCTCCTGCGTGACATTCCTTTTGGTAACGATGGTGATTTTTCCCATACTCGTCTGAAAGACAGATATAATGCCGACTTAGCTAATGGTCTCGGTAATCTTGTCTCCCGCACCCTCAACATGATCCAGCAGTATGCCCCCGACCAGGACTATCAGGCTAATAATAAAATTCTTCCTCGTGAAGTTAAAAGCACCCTAAAGCTAGTTGATAACTATATTGAGAAGCTGGAATTTCATCATGCCCTGGCGGTCATCTGGTCTGTCGTCAAAACAGCTGACAACACCATCGAGGAAACCAAACCTTGGCAATTGATGAAGGGCGGAAAGGAAGATCGTGCACAAAAAGTACTCGCTGAGCTCTTCCAAATATTACTAGCCGTCAATAAACAAATCGCTCCTTTCCTGCCTGACACTCACGCCAAGCTGGACCAATTGCTCAGCGCCCGCCCTATCAAGAAACCCAGCGACCCTTTGTTTGCCCGCAAGGCTTAGTTATTCCTCATGCCCACACCCAGGTGTTCCCATGTCCACACCACACCCGGTGTGTAAAGAACGGGTTAAATGCATGCCTACACGCCGTTTTAGACTATGTCTTCCCACTCTCCACACCTGGTGTGTAAAAACCTGGTGTGAAAAATAAAAAATGTCAACTTTACCAATTTTTATTACCCATTAAGTAAAATCAATGATTGAAGTCGAAATAAAGTTTCCTCTCATCAAGAATAACGAACAGCTCATCACGGCTGATGCAAAGTTTATTAGTGAAAAAAACGTCACTGATGTCTACTACGACAACGCTACCAACCAACTCACCTTGTCCGATCAATGGCTGCGCTGCCGCAATGGCCAATTCGAGCTCAAGACCCCAGTAGATGCAAGCACCAAGAACTCTGCCTTTGTTGCTCGTCGATACATTGAGTTAACCACTGACAACGAGATCATGGCTGCTCTAAATCTGACCGGGCTGGGCCTAGCGCCTGCTCTCCAGCAGAACCACATCGCACCATTTGCGACCGTTAACACTACCCGACGCTCCTACCAGCATAGTGAACTACATATTGATATTGATCGCACTGATTTTGGCTACGCAATAGGGGAGATCGAGAAACTAATCTCAGATCCATCTCAAGTAAAAGAAACAGAAAAGGAACTGCAAGACTATCTCTCCGAGCGTCACATCGCCTATTCGCAAGGACATCTCGGCAAAGTCGCTCACTACTTGCAGAAGCACCAGCCGGACCATTTTCACCAACTAGTCGAAGCTGGTGTAATCAGCCACACCAACGCGCTCTGATCCAATCTACTTTATTAAATTGTACAGTCGTCTCCCTTATCGCGCCTGAATTGCTCCGCTCGTTTCCTGTGCAGTTTGTATCGGCTCCCAGTGTTTTATGAAATTATTTCCGCATACTTCCTCAAATGTCTTTCCTATTACCCGTGCACTCCGTATCCACATTTACCTTCCCATCTTTACGCACCTAGCGTGCATTTTATCGACCAGTTTTTTCTTCCCCTGATAAAGGGAGATGAAGAGGGGTTATTATTCGTGTTCCAGCCCTCCCTTATTAGTTAAGGGGGCAAACACCTTTCTTTCTTCAAGACTTAAGAACGCGAGGAACTTGATTTTAATTTTCTTTACTGTTATCACTCAATTATATGAAATTATTAATCACCGGCGGGGCGGGATTCATCGGCAGCAACTTCATCCATTACTGGCTTGAACATCATCCGGAGGACCAGATTGTAAATCTTGATGTCTTAACTTATGCCGGCAATCCTGCTAATCTGGCGGACGTAGCCAACAACCCAAACTACACCTTCGTCAAAGGGGATATCCGTGATGCTGAGATTGCAAATAAGCTGGTTAAAGCTGCAGACATTGTTGTTCACTTCGCCGCGGAATCTCATAACGACCGCGCCGTTCTCGATCCCGGCATCTTTGTTGAAACCAACATCAATGGCACCTTTAAGCTATTGGAAGCCGCCAGACAAAACAATAAAAGATTTCATCACATCTCTACCGATGAGGTCTTCGGACATCTGCCGCTTGATGAAGGGACTTTTACCGAAGAAACACCCTATGCTCCGCGCAGCGCTTACTCAGCTTCCAAGGCTGCTTCCGATCATTTGGTCCGCGCTTTCAACATCACTTACGGTTTGCCGGTTACCATTACCAACTGCTCCAACAACTATGGTCCATACCAACATCCGGAAAAATTCATCTCGCGCATGATCACGAACTTGATCGATGGCGAGAATATAAAAATATATGGCGATGGTAAATACGTGCGTGATTGGCTGCATGTCCAAGATCATTGCCGAGCGATCGATCTGGTCTTAACATCGGGCAAAATAGGGGAGACCTACCTCGTCGGCGGTATGACAGAAGACATTAATAATCTGACCGTCGCGCACTTCATATTGCAGCTCATGAATCTAAAGGAGGATCGTATCGAATTTGTTAAGGACCGCCTCGGCCATGACCGTCGCTACGCCGTAGACTGGACAAAGATCAATAAAGACCTTGGATGGGAACCTGAACATTCCTTCAGCAAATGGCTCAAGGAAACCGTGGAGTGGTATAAGAACAACGAATCATGGTGGCGTCCTCTTAAGGACGAAGCGGAAGCTACCTACAAAAAAACTGGTCAATAATTCAAATTCGCTAAAAAACGATCAGCAGCCCTCTAATATATAGAGAATTATACTCCCGCCTAAATTGGTATTGGGGTTCATGAAAAGGGGACAAACTGCCCCAGCAAATGTGTCTATACAACAAACAGCCCCTTGCCGCCGGCTGGGATTCCAGATAATTGTATATTCATACCCCCCCAATCTATTTTTTCTATCAAGTCGACTGCCAGAGCAGTCATATTTTTCATTAAATCTAATTTGTCATAAACTATTGACAAAATGCTATTTGTGGCGTATAAAGACTTGTTTTAACTTAAATACGATATGCAACAAAAAAGCCCTCAACCAACAGTCAAAGAACGCATCTCTGCCGATACTATAACGCGGCAGATCATCCCATCAGCTATTCTAGCGCCCTCCGCGCACAACACCCAGCCTTGGAAATTTAAGGCTTTGTCAAACACTATCGACATTTATATCGACTGGAGCCGGCATTTAACTGTCTCGGATCCGACCCTCCGTCAGCTATATGTCAGTCTCGGTTGTGCCACGACAAATGCTATAAATGCTGCCAAGTATTGGAACAAAACTGCTGCCGTACAATATTTTCCTGAAGGTAATGGCAAAAACCAGCCGGTCGTTCGCCTGACCTTTGCGCCTGCCAACAAACCGATTGACCACAATCAAACAGAAGCGGATATTTTCGCGGCCATCGTGCAGCGCCACACCAATCGGTCATTCTTTGATGAGAAAACATTAACTGACGATGAAACAACAATTCTCAATCAATCACTCGACCATAACATCGCCACCTTCATTTCTGACCGAAGCAAGCTGGAAAAAATTGCTGATATATCACACGAAGGCACTTTCAGTACATTATCCCGGCCCGAATTCAAGGAAGAGCTATCTCGTTGGGTGCGCAACAGCTGGACCTATCAGCACGACGGTATGCCCGGTTATGCCATGGGTATTCCTGCGCCTCTTTCCTTAGTTGCGCCGATGATGGTGCGCATTGCCCCGATCCATATTCAGGAAGCGTCAAAAACAAAACAGCAAGTGACCAGCGCCTCAGCCGTAGCTGTCTTTTCTACAGCTACTGATACACCGGTTGACCACATCCGGGCCGGCCAGCAACTCCAGCAAGTCTGGCTCAATGCCACTGCTGCCGGATTAGCTGCCATGCCTGTCGTCGCCGCTATCGAAGCCGGTGCAGAATTTCGCAGCCAGGTGCGTGACGTAGTCCAAGCCAAACCATTCACCCAATCAATGTTGCGTATTGGTCATTCATCCAAAACAAATCTTCGCGCCACACCCCGCCGCACCCTAGACGAGTGCCTCCGCTAAGTTCAGGTTTTTAGCAAACTTAAAAAAATTTACTTCATCAGTATCTCCGCCACTTTCCGCGCGGCCTCTTCCTTAGCGGCAAAATGAATCCTCAGGAATCCCGTTTCTTTACTTCGGTCATGAAAAAATATCGTTGCCGGCGTTGTTACAATCTTTTTCGCGATTAATTCCTCTACAACAGCCATGTCTGTTGGCCGGTCATGTTTCATTAGCATGTAATAAGTAGCCGGCACTGGCTGGGGAATAAAACCATACTTCGTAAACGCTTCTTCCAGCACCGCCTTATTTCGCAGCAGCATCTCCCTCAATTCAACCACGTATTGATTTAATTCCGGCAGATTATTTTGCAGCACCTCCGCCAGGACATGTTGGGACACTGTCGATCCGCCGATATATAAAGCATCATGGCGCACGGCCATTTCTTCAATCCGTTCCGGACTTGTCACAGAGAAACCAACCCTCCACCCGGGAATAGCGAATGCCTTTGACCAGCTGCGCACCAGTACTGTTTTTGACCAATCCATCTTCTGGTAATCCGCGTCATCCTTCGGTGGATTATCCCAGATGAATTCCCGATACATTTCATCCAATACCAATAAGCAATTCTTATCTCTCGCTGCTTCGCTCAATTTCTTTAAAGTCTCCAAAGAAGCCGTCTGTCCCGTCGGATTGGCCGGGGAAGTAATAATTACCCCATCCACATCATCCATTTTGTCTATCACATCATCCCAGTCCAATTGTTCCCCAATCTTGGCTGGCAAGAAAACTATCTCGAAACCCAGTGCATTCAGCAGTATTTCATGCACTATATAAAAAGGTTCCGGCAGCAACACCTTGGTACCCGGTTTTAGGTCAGTCAATAAAGAGCTGGTTATCCCGGCCATCGCTCCGGCTACGGACATCACGTTGTCTACTTCAATATTCCATCCGCGTGACCCCAAATAATTCACTAATGCCTCCCGATATGCCGGCACACCTCGTTTATTATCGTACCGGGAAATTTTTTGTATGGGAACTTTATGTAGCGCGTTCACTAACGGCGTGGGCAGATCCGTATCAATTACCCCCTGCGCTAAATCAATTGCCCCTTCCTTTTTGGCTCTCTCAGCCAACTCTCTGATACCTAATTGTTGTGTCATATCGCCTTATAATATAGAACACTGCCAGTTTTCACAAATAATTTATTATTTAGGTTATACTTAAACTATGACAAAAAACCTCATTAAAAAACTCAAACCAACACCGTCTGCCAAAGAGCAGGCACCCAAACCAGATTTCTTTAATTTATCTAATCCAGATGATGCTGCCCGATTATCAAATCTCCTAGACCAGAATCCGCACATCAAGGTCATCGATACCTACGACACCCAGCTCAAGGAATTATTTACCTTAAATAATCCCGCTTTAAAAATGAATCCCCCCGAGTTGGAAAAACAGTTTGCTGTTCACCAAACAGAACATTACCAAGACAACGACCCCTCTGCCGCCGGCAACTGGGTTTACTTGCCCTGGCGCTATGTTTTACTGCATCTGCTCAAGGATGATGATTTCCAGCAGGTGCGCACCGGCCGCAACCGCAACCTGATCACCCCGGAAGAACAAGTTAAATACTATAACAGCACCATCGGCATCGCCGGACAATCAGTCGGCAACAGCTGCACTTTGAGCATCGTCTTAACCGGCGGCGGTAAACATCTCAAAATTGCCGATCCGGACACGCTGGAGCTGACTAACTTAAACCGCATCCGTGGCTCCATTGCCGACCTGACCGAGCCAAAAGTATATATGTCCGCCCGCCAAATTTATGAGCTGAATCCCTATGCTGACATCACTATGTTCACCGACGGCATCACCGAAGATAACCTTCAGGAATTTTGCGATGGACTGGATGTGATGGTCGAAGAAATAGACAATCTGGAAATGAAAATCCGCTTACGTCAGGAAGCCAAGGCAAAAAAGATTCCTATCGTTATGGCCACGGACAATGGCGATAGTGGTGTCATAGACATAGAACGTCACGACCTGGACGACAATATTCCGCCTTTTCATGGCCGCGGTGGTAAAGATATTGCCGAGCGCGTAGTCGGCAAAAAATTACCCTTGCCGGCCATCGGACAAATTATCGGCGGGGAATTACTTGGTTATGACCTGTCCGAGGAACGCACCGTGCGTTCTCTTTTGGAAATTGGCCGCTCCATACCCACTTGGCCGCAGCTCGGCTCCGCTGCCACCCTCAACGGCGCCGTTGTCTCTGTGGCCGTTCGCCGTATCCTAACTGGTCAACCGCTCATCGATAACCGCGCCAACATTTCTGTCCCGGCTCTCCTCGAGCCTGGCTACACCGACGAAGCGACCACGCAGCAGCGCCTTAAGACCATCCACGAACTCGGCGATCAATTCAACGCCATTGTCCAGCAAATTCTCAAGCATTCATAGCCACATTCCTATCTTCCCCCCGATAAGGGACAGAGGGGGTTTCTCAGTTTTGTGAGTATATACGAAAGAAGCTTATGTCTTCTACATCACCGGCGCAGACAACCGTATCTTTTCCACCAATTCAAGTATCCGGTTCGCCACCTCCGCGCGCCGTCCCTGTCTTAACCACCGCGTCACTTCATTCCCAATCTTATCCAATTCCTGGTAATAATCCCGCAGCCGTTCCAGCGCGGCCTCTTCCCTGTCCTGTCTCATCCTTTGTTCATAAATCCGCCGATCATTTCGCGCGTGTGTGACCGGCCTGGTAACATTTGCCATCTCATTGCCAGAGATTAACTTATCCTTCTTGGCTTGTTTAGCAAGCCGTTCAATTTCCTTGAGTAAAGCAATATAATCTCCGTCATCAATCAAAGAAATCGTATTATTACCAATGTAAACTCTCTGGTTTGTTTCTTGTCCCAGCGTAGCCTCCCCCTCATTTGTTGAGGAAACATTCTCATCTTCATCCGCGTAAGAAGTAATGATGGTATATTCCCCATTACCCGTGCCGGTGTAAGCCAAGGTATACCAGCCATTTGGCGGATTAAGAATGGTTACTTCTATCGGGTCGTCAGGGTCGTTCGGATCATCGTCATACTCCGCGTTCTCTGCCCCGAAGTCGTTGCGGTTAGCAGACAAAACTTTTCCATTTGGTCCCATAATGGAAACCGTTAACGGCGACAGAATAGTAATACCAAAGATACTTTTCGGCTCTTGGGTAGTAAACTGCTGCGCCACCGGATTTAATCCCAAAATATCCAGCACTTTATCCTGCGCCGCGTCCGGCAGCTTATGATGCTCGGCGTTATCTAGCGTGATGTTAGTTTCACCCGCGTGCGCGCTGGCCAGCATCACCCGGTCGTCTCCCTCCGCTGAATCCAGCGGCGGGGGAATGGTTGCGGGTTGTCCGTCCCGCCAGCGAGCCAGCGCCTCGTCTTCATGGCTGCGCTCACCGGTCAAACTTACCTTATTCAGCGTCTGCTCTTTGTTTCCCGCAATGGTTGTCAGGCCTACACCCTTGCTTACGATACTTCCTAAAGCTTCATTCAGATTCTTCAGCCAGGAGTTTTGTTCGGTCAGCGTGCCAACGGCCACCGTCTCTCCGCTTCGCCGAACAAAATCGCTTGTCGGCAGCATGTCGCGTAGAGAAGGGAAGTAGGCGCGGAAAGATGCGGGACGCTTTAGATCTTTTTGGTTGTGCGTTTTCTTTAATGAATCTTCAACTTTTTCTACACGGTTTATTATCCAAAACTTCCACCCCTCGGGGAAAATTCCCCCTTCCCAAGCGACGTAAGAATCAGCCGAACCCCTATGCGGTGATCCAAGAGTGATTAACTGGTCAATGTCGTTCGCGTAAATATCATTCTGAATATATGCCCGCGTCACGATGCCGCCGAAGCTGTGGGCGACCACATCAACCTTACTGGCTCCGGTGCTTTGCTTAATTTGATCAATGATCGGCTTGAGATAAGTGACAGCATTATGCTCGGCCGGTTTTCTCCAGTCATAGTGGGCGACAAACAAGTCCGTGCCTTCCTCGTATCCCTCTTGTTCCAGTTTCGTCATTAACCCCTTATATATGTTAAACCCAAAAGCGAATTTCCATTTGCCACCTTCTTGATCCTTGTACAATAATTTCTTGTTCTGGGAGACCGTAATTCCCGGCACGATCACGATCGGGTCATGGGTGGGGGTAGGTGACGGAGACGGGGAAGGGGTTGGCTGCGGACACCAAGGTTCATAAGGCGCGAATTGGCACATTTCCTGGCAAAAATAATCCTGCGGTGTCACATTGCAATCCGGGATCTCAATGATTTGGGCGTTGGCAGGTGCAGGAAAATACCAAAGTAAAAAAACTACAAGCAGCAAACATGGCAAAGCCGTTCTCTCCCTTGCGAAGCCCCGTAGTGAAGCAGCAGCTTCTACTACTGGGGGAAGGGGAGACGAAGAGGGGTTTCGTGGTCTTTCGTACACCATATTTCTGATTATATACGACGCGGCGTACAATTAAAGATGATGAAATGGACGCAAGCGTTCCAACCGAAGAAGTGGAAAGTGATTGTATCGCTAGTCCCATTTATTTTTCCGTTATTTGAAATTTGGCTATGGATTCAAATAACATTCGACTTATATGTAGATGTAGATAATTTTCTTTTTGATGTCGAAGAAATTATCGGAGGTGTTTTATATATTAGCGAAGTAACTATATCAGCTCCATTTGAAAATCTTCTGCGCCCGCTCGGTTGGTGGTCACGCAACAGTCTTGTTGTCGCCCCCGACGGCCCCCTCCTCCCCGGCAGCTTCGCCGTCGCCATCACGTACTCGCTGCTAATTTATATCATTTGGTCGCTCGTCAGCCTGCGGAGCAGTAATCAGAAGCCATATTAGCCTTTCTTTAATCCCATTGGACGCGTTTGCGGCCGTCGGTGTACGCTTACTGTATGCCAGAATATAGTCTCCCCCAAGCCATCCCCGCGCGTGATAAAATAAAGCAACAGGCAGTAATTATACTTGAACCCCCTTACCCTTATTGCACTTATACCTGCACATTGGACGCATTCTTCAGACGTTAGAGACGTTAGTGTTTACTGGAGTCACACAATACAGAGAAAAAACTAAACAACCAAAACAGTGAAGCGCAAACATAAAGTATAAAGATAAGTAGCGTTGATGATTTTATTAAATAAAAAATATGAGCACTGATTTAACATTTATCACAAACGAAAAAGGTCAAAATCTCAAAGAGAGATTCGAGATTTTAATTAAAGATACAAGATTTTTTGATTGTTTAGTTGGCTATTTTTATGCCAGTGGTTTTCACGCCATTTATAAGTCTCTGGAAAAAACCGACAAGGTTAGAATTATAATTGGGATTAGTACCAGTCCTCAAACATACGATTTAATGCAAAAAGCAAAAACTGTCGAACAGTCATCTTTGCAATTTTCAAGTGCGGAAACTAAAGAGAAGCTTGGTGAGGTTGTTGAAAAGGAAATAGAGGAGGCTGATGACAGCGAAAATACAGAAAACGGTATTAATACTTTCATTGATTGGATTAAAAATGGCAAATTGGAAATCAGAGCGTACCCATCAGAAAAGATTCACGCCAAGGTTTACATTATGACTTTTGGCGAGGGTGATCGAGACAAGGGTCGGGTTATCACCGGCTCAAGCAATTTCACACAGGCAGGCCTGGTAGATAATTTGGAATTCAACGTCGAGCTTAAAAATCGAGCCGACTATGATTTTGCATTGGCAAAGTTCAATGAGCTTTGGAAAGACTCTGTTGATGTCAACCAGAAATATGTCGATACGATTCGCACAAAGACTTGGTTGAATGACACAATCACTCCCTACGAACTTTACCTCAAATTCTTGTATGAATATTTCAAGGACGACTTGAGTCAGCACGACGAGATGTTTCTCAAATACCTACCGAGTGAGTTCAAGAAACTGGAGTACCAAGAGCAGGCCGTTCTTAACGCTAAAAAGATTCTTGATGAGTATGGCGGTGTCTTTATTTCAGACGTGGTCGGTCTTGGTAAAACCTATATCTCGGCCATGCTTGCTGGCCAGCTCATTAACGAGGGCAGGATTCTTGTTATTGCGCCACCGGTACTTTTGGATAAAACCAACCCCGGCTCATGGCCAAACGTGTTCCGAGATTTTAATGTGCCAGCTACATTCCGATCAGTCGGAGAGCTTGAGAAAATCATCAAAGATGGTGTTGAGCAATACAGCCATGTATTTGTGGATGAAGCTCACCGCTTCCGAACCGAGAATAATGCCACTTATGAAAATTTGGCCGAGATTAGCCGCGGCAAAAAAGTAGTGCTTGTTACCGCTACTCCATATAACAATTCACCAAAAGATATATTGAGCCAGGTAAAACTTTTCCAAAAAGCTAGAAAAAGCACAATCCCAAACTTACCCGATCTTGAACAGTTTTTTGCCAGCCTTGAACGCAAGCTCAAAAACCTTGATCGCCAGAAAGATTACACCGACTACATCAAGACCGTAAAGGAAAATGCCAAAGAAATTCGGGAAAAGGTTCTCAAGTACTTAATGGTACGCCGAACTCGTACAGAGATTGCGAAATATTTTGCCGAGGATTTGGCTTCCCAAAAATTGCGTTTTCCAGACATTGAAAAACCGGAGGCGGCTTTTTACGAGCTCAACGACAAGGAAGACGTTGTCTTTACCAAGACCGTTGAATTGATCGCCAAAAAATTCAAATACGCCCGTTATACCCCGATCCTTTATTACAAGGGTGAAGTGAGCCAGCCGGAAGAATTAGCGCAAAGAAATATGGGTAAATTTATGAAGATTTTGCTCATCAAACGTCTTGAGTCCAGTTTCCATGCTTTCCGCAATTCTCTCGGCCGCTTCATTCATTCCTACGAGTCAGTTATCTCCGAAGTGGATAATGGCAATGTGTATGTCAGCAAAAAATATACCAATAAGATTTTTGAGCTTCTTGCCGATGATAATGACGACGCGGTTGAAGCGCTGATCAGCGAGGGCAAAGCGGAACGCTTGCCGAGCAAAGATTTCCGGGATGAATTCCGGAAAGATTTGCAGGGCGATTTAGATATTCTAAAAGAAATTCACGAGCTTTGGATCGGCGTTAACAGAGACCCGAAGCTTTTATCCTTTATAGATAAACTCTCCGCAAATCCAATCCTAAAAAAGAACAAGCTTATTGTCTTTACTGAATCAAAAGAAACGGCCGAATATCTTGCTAAAAATATTGACGAAAAGTTTCCAAACGAGACTCTTTGCTTTACCGGTAGTTCCAGCGCGTTGGTTCGGGAACAAGTCATTGAAAACTTTGATGCCAGGGCACGGTTTCCCAAAGATGATTACCGCATTCTCATCTGTACTGAAATACTGGCGGAAGGCGTAAACTTGCACCGCTCCAACGTGGTCATAAATTATGATCTCCCATGGAATCCGACTCGCATGATGCAAAGGGTCGGCCGTATTAATCGCGTGGACACCAAGTTTGATACTGTTTATACCTTTAATTTTTTCCCAACCAAACAAGCCAACGATCAAATCAAACTCCGGGAAGCGGCCGAAGCGAAAATCAACGCTTTTCTTTCCCTGCTTGGAGGGGATGCTCATTTGCTGACTGAAAACGAACCAATCGGTTCTCACGAGCTATTCAGTCGCCTTACTTCCAAAGAAATTATTACCGGCGAGGACGAGAGCGAAGAGAGCGAGCTCAAGTATCTCCATGTGATTAAAAATATCCGAGACAAAGAACCGGACACTTTTGAAAAGATTAAACATCTCCCCAAGAAAGCCAGAACAGCAAAAACCGATAAAACTAACGCGAGCCATCTGGTGACTTATTTCCGCCGGGGTAAAATCCAAAAGTTCTTTATGGCCTCGTCTGTTGGTGCCAAAGAATTGGATTTTATTACTACGGCCAAAACACTGGAAGCATCAAAAGATGTCAAACAGCAAAAAATAGACAAGGACTTTTACGGCTTAATTGAACAGAATAAAAAAGCATTTATTTTTGCCACTACCGAAGGGTTGCCGGATGTAAAAATGCGCGGAGGCAGGGACAGTGCCACGCAAATTTTACGTATTCTCAAAGCAACTATGAAAGATCGCCGACAGTTCACCGAAGATCAAGACCTCTACCTTAAAAAGGTTATCACCCAGCTTGAGGAAGGCGGCTTGCCAAAACAAACCACCAGAGTAACCCTGCAGGCTCTCAATAAAGAAATTGAGAAAGGCATTAATCCTCTAAAAATTCTCTCGGTTTTGCAGAGCCATATCTCGACCCGGCTTCTTAAGGGTCATTTTGCTGAAACTACCGCCGATCACTTTGGTAAGCGAGAAGTTATTCTGTCAGAGTACTTAACGAATTAACTTATAATTTTATGGAAAAACAATCAAAGGATAAAACTATTGCTATTTTTGAAAGGAATCAAATCCGCCGCCACTGGGACGAGGATAAAGAACTTTGGTATTTTTCTATAGTGGATGTCATAGCTGCCCTAACAGAACAGCCCGATCATAAAAGAGCTCAGAGCTATTGGACAACACTTAAAAACCGTTTAAAACAAGAAGGAAGCGAGGTCGTCACAAAATGTGACCAACTGAAAATGCGAGCATCTGACGGAAAATATTACTTAACGGATGCAGCCGATACGGAAGCGATGCTTCGCCTTATCCAATCTATTCCCTCGCCAAACGCCGAGCCGTTCAAGCTCTGGCTGGCCCGTGTTGGGTATGAGCGATTGGAAGAAACCGCCGACCCGGAACTGGCTATCAATCGCGCTCTGAAAACCTATTTGCAAAAAGGTTATAGCCGCGAGTGGGTAAATCAACGTCTAAAAAGCATAGAAATCCGCAAGGTATTGACGGACGAATGGGAAAAGCGCGGAGCGAAAGAAGGCCTTGAGTTTGCTATTCTCACTGACGAAATATCCAAAGCTTGGGCGGGACTAACAACCAAACAATACAAAAGCCTCAAAGGTTTAAAAAAAGAAAATTTGCGCGATAATATGACCAATTTGGAATTGGTTTTGAATATGTTAGCAGAAACCGCAACTACGGAAATATCGCAGAAACGCGAGCCGAAAAATCTTGACGAAAATAGAACGGTAGCGCGAGAAGGCGGAACGGTAGCGGGCAACGCACGCAAGGAAATTGAAGTTAAAACCGGTAAAAATGTTATAACCAGTAAAAACGCAAAGGCGTTGCGCGGCAAGGAACAGAAAAAATTGAAAAGTAAATGACATGCAGAAAGCACAGGCGCAAAATAAAATAAAAGAAACTTTTGAAAATCCTTTTGAGGAAGCGCGTTTTCGTGATTTCATTAGAAATTTGTTGAATCATATTGAGGAAGAAGATAACCATCCGTATAGCGGACAATTTATTGCTACAGCTTTTCAACCGTATATCAGCACCTTAAAAAGAGTCGGTAAATATTCAGATGGCGAGCACGAAATAGATATTCTTATCGTTCAGCTTAAAAAATTTACATCTCTTGAACGCGCTCGTACTGCTCAAAGAAATTTTATCGCCAGATATTTGAACGGAAGCCGGGGCGGCAAGATGAAAGACGCCGCGCTGGTTGCTTTTGTTTCCCCAAATGATACGGATTGGCGATTTTCGCTGATCAAGATGGACTATAAATTTGCCGAAGGAAAAAATGGCAAAACCAAAGTTAAAGAAGAGTTTACACCGGCACGCCGGTGGTCTTTTCTTGTTGGCCCAAACGAGCATAGTCATACGGCACAAGCAAAATTGGCTCCAATTATTGAGGACGAAAACGTTATAACCTTGGCGCGGTTAGAAGAAGCGTTCAACATTGAAAAAGTAACAAAAGAATTTTTTGAAAAGTATCGGGAACTGTTTTTGCGTGTTCACGAGACTTTGAATGATGTCATCAAACAACACCCTGGCATCAAAGCGGACTTTGCGGATAAAAACGTTAACACAGTAGATTTTTCCAAAAAACTGCTCGGTCAAATCGTGTTTTTGTACTTCTTGCAAAAGAAGGGCTGGTTCGGAGTGCCGATGAATAAAAGTTGGGGCGAGGGCGATAAGAAGTTTTTGCGAACCTTGTTTGAAGAGGCGGCTGGCAAAGACAAGAACTATTTTAACGATTATCTTGAACCTCTCTTTTATGAAGCTTTGGCCAAGGAAAGGGACGATGATTTTTACAGCCGGTTTGAATGCAAAATACCTTTTCTAAACGGCGGACTCTTTGATCCGATTAGCAACTACGACTGGGTAAATACGGCCATTGATCTGCCTAATGATATTTTTTCCAATACCCGAAAGACTAAAGACGGCGACATCGGCGATGGTGTTTTGGACTTCTTTGATCGCTATAACTTTACGGTAAAAGAAGACGAACCGTTGGAAAAAGAAGTCGCTGTTGATCCGGAAATGCTTGGCAAAGTATTTGAGAATCTATTGGAGGTTAAGGATCGTAAATCCAAAGGCACTTATTACACGCCGCGCGAGATCGTGCACTATATGTGCGAGCAGAGCTTGGTGAATTATTTGGCTACCGAGCTTGAAAGCAAAGTCTCAAAAGAGGACATAGAGAAGCTTATCAAATTTGGCGAGAACGTCGTCGAGCATGAAGCGGTATCAATATCCAAGGAAGACAATCCAGACTATGGGGGTGATTATAAAAGACTCCTGCCGGACTCCATAAAAGAATTTGCTGGCGAAATCGACAATAAGCTTGCCACCATCAAGGTTTGCGATCCGGCTATCGGTTCCGGAGCCTTTCCTGTTGGCATGATGAACGCCATTGTTAAGGCTCGCATGGTGCTGTCCGCTTATCTTTCTCCACCTGCCCGAGGGGGAGATAAAGAGGGGGTGGGAGAAAACCGGACGCTCTACGCTTTCAAGCGCGACTGCATTCAAAACTCTCTTTACGGCGTGGACATCGATCCCGGCGCGGTGGAAATCGCCAAGCTTCGTTTATGGCTTTCACTGGTCGTTGATGAGGATAACATCAAGCAGATCAAGCCATTGCCGAACCTGGACTACAAAATCATGCAAGGCAATAGCTTGCTTGAGGAGTTTGAGGGTATAAAGCTATTTGATGAAAAACTGATCGCCGCTATTGATACTGGTAAAGAGAAACAACTTGAATCCATCAAGCAAAAACAAGCTGTTTTGCAAAAAGAATATTTTGAGCTTCATTCGCAAAATAAACTAACGCCGGTCAAACAGGCCGAACTTAATGCTGAATTAAAGAAGTTACAAACTCAACTAAAAAAACTTAACAATGCCGGCCTGCCCGCCGAAGCCTCGGCGAAGGCGAGCCTCTTTGATGTGATGAGCGAGGCTAAGAAAAAAGCCGACGATCTTAAGCTTCTGCATAAGGAATTTTTTGAAGCCACGCAAAAGAGCAAAAAGGACAGTATCAAAAAGCAGATTGAACAGCTGGAATGGGAGCTTATCGAAGCGACACTCAAAGAACAGAACAAAATTTCTGCTCTCAAAAAACTTGAGGAGTTCAAGCGATCAATACCAAACCGTTTTTCCTTTGGAAACTTAACTTTGCCGATGTGTTTGAAAGTGGTGGATTTAATATTGTTATTGCAAATCCACCCTACGTAAAAGAATACGTCCATCGTTCCGCATTCGATGGATTAAGAAGCTCTCTCTATTATCAAGGCAAGATGGACCTTTGGTATCTCTTTGCATGCAAAGGTATAGATTTAGCAAAGGATAATTCAGGCATAATCACATTTATTGCCCAAAATAATTGGGTCACGAGTTATGGTGCATCAAAAATGAGGAATAAGGTTTTAGCCGACACGCAAATCTTAAGCTTAATAGACTTCGGGGATTTTAAGATTTTTGTAGCGGGCATACAGACTATGGTAATGATGTTTGAGAAAAATGTTGCGATTGATAATTATTCATTTGATTACAGAAGACTTCTGGGCAATACGTTAGAGCTTGCAGATGTAATTACTATTTTAAATAAGGAGAGCGATATCAATGCAGAATATCTTACTGCAAAAATAAGTAGGAATGAACTCAGGGATAAAATGCTTACTTTCAGTAATTCAGGGGTAGAGTCTATTCTTGAAAGAATTTCAAACAAGGCGAATTTCCACCTCGATCCGACCAAAGAAGTTGCTCAGGGAATTGTCTCTCCCCAAGATTATGTAAATAAAGCCAGTCAAGAAATATTGGGTGGAAATTCTAAAGTCGGAGATGGCATATTTGTATTGTCTGACGATGAAATGAAAATGCTCAATTTCTCTAAAAAAGATGTATCCCTCATTAAGCCTTTCTATACGACAAACGAACTTAAAAGATGGTATGGGATTCCTGAAATAAAGGGTTGGATAATTTATACTGATTCTAGTTTTAAAGATAAGAAAAAAATTGAAGAGTACCCCGGTATTCAAGCCCACCTTGATCGTTACAAAAAAGTAATTACTTCTGATAACAAACCCTATGGTTTACACAGAGCCAGAGACGCACACTTTTTCACTGGAGAGAAAATTATTGCCTTACGGAAATGTTCTAAGCCAACTTTCACTTACGCTGACTTCGATAGTTATGTTTCGGCAACTTTTTATGTGATCAAAACTGAAAGAGTTGATCAAAAATATTTGCTGGCCATCTTGAATTCAAAGTTAGTAGCTTTTTGGCTCCGGCATAAAGGAAAAATGCAGGGTAATAACTATCAAATTGATAAAGAGCCAATCATTGATCTCCCAATTTATAAAGCTCCCACAAAAGAACAAAAAGACCTGACAAATCTTACAGCCAGAATTATTGAGTTTATAAAATCACCGGATTATCTGGTCAGCTCAGAGAAACAAGCAAAAGTCCTGGACATTGAACATCAGATAGACGAGCTGGTGTATAAGCTTTATAACCTGACCGACTCTGAGATTGCAATTGTTGAGTCATTGAATAAGGTCAATAAGGAAACTTATGACAAGTAGTAACATTACTCGTTGGATTCTTGATGCAGGGTCTGTTTCGGGGCTTGTTGCCTTAATTTATACAGTGACACAAAGCCTGAGACGGCGACCCAGATTTAAGTTTGATTTTAGAGGAAGCAATCGCCAGCTGTTTAACAAGGACAATCTTGAGTATTGCCGCTTCATGTTTGATGGCTACGTAAAGAATCAGAGCTTGGATCCCAACTCATTGACGGCTATACATCTCGTGTTGTGGGAAAACAAAAAACGTAACCGCTATCTTAGTTTTGGGCATACGCCTATTGAAATTGTGAACAAGGGAAGTGACGCTAAGGTACGACTTCCTATCTCGTTTCAACCACGAGAAGGTAAACATTTGACTCTGACTTATGAAATTCCCCTGACTGGTACTCACGATATAAGCTTAGTCCACGCTTCCAGACGGCTTGATTTGGAAGAGGGTATGGCTTGGCTTCCAAAACACAACTATTCCTTGGCTTTTATTGACGTGAATGAAAATCTATTCGATGAACGCGGAGTATTGCGGAATCGCAAGGAACTTGATTTGCAATGGACATTAGTAAATACGTTCGAATCACTCAAGAGAGGTAATCCAATTCCTTATTTACGGCATCTGTTTCGTATCTGGGGTAGCAAGATTGCGTTTAAAGCTCATAAGCTGTTCTTTGCTGTGGGTATTTGGAAATGGGGTTAAGAATTAACTTACACTATGGAAATAAAAATACCGGATTTTACTAAATTAACTTGGCAGCTGAACGTTGCTATTATCGCTGCAGTGTTCACGGTTTTTTCGCTGATTTACAACGAAAAATACATTTATTATGGATTGTTTACTTTCGCGTATGGTGTTATTGGAGCGTCAATTCTTCCTGCGCTAGAAAACCTTCTTCCAGGGAATAAATGGAGAAACTATCTGGTTGTGCAATCGATCTTGACGGTTTTATGGATAGCTATTTGTATGTGGTTCGGTTTCAGCTCAATGCGGTTATAGATATGGTTGCTATATATCTTATTTGTAGTAGGGGTAAGTAAAGAATTAAGGGTCAGGAGTGCTCCTTAGAAAACCCCTCATTTCTGTAAGACAATAGTCTCAATATGCAAACATCAAAATCACCCAAGCAAACAGCGCGAGTGGCCTATGCCGCCGCCCAAAAAGTTTTACCTCCATACAGTCACGATTGTTCGCCACATATGTTCACCCAGCCGCAGTGGATAAAGTGTGGGGATGAATCGATGAACGATGAAGGTGACGTGCCTCAACAGTGCTTGTTTTTACGGTATATTTAACATATATTCAACGGTTATGAACAAGATCCAATCTTACATGTATGTATCAGTGCTACTGGCAGCATTGCTGGGCGTGTCTGTTTTCTGGGCGGACAAGAGGGAAATAAACTCAGAAGTAAGAGAAAAAGGTGTTTTTTTTGAGCAATTGGAAGGGCACTCCGGTGATGCGACAGTAGAAGATACTTTATTGGCCAATGAAAAATTAGCAGCTATAAGGAGAGAAAACGGAAATCAACGCATATCTTTGACTAATGAGGAATATGGAAAATATCTTGATAAGATTAATCCGGATCACTGGTCCGTGGCCAGATGTGAAGTTGACTTTAAATCGCGACTTGAACCTAGCGAAACGATTATTTTTGACGATTTAATAAGAGGTATAAAATTAAAATTGCCATTTAACAATGATTGGGGAGGAGAGACATTCTTAATACCTCCTTTCGAAACAGAGAAAAATATTAGAGACGCGGATCAAATTACCTTTGGTCCGATTAGCAGTATGTTTGAAGGTGGTTGCGGTTGGTTGCGTCCATATACTCTAACGTTTAATGAGCCGATAGATCTGCATGACATTGATTACCATGCGCTAAAAAGTAATGACGACTATAACTTAATAACTGATCTTCAAGTTGAAAAAGTGTCTGGTAAAACTATCGCATATTACAGTATCAGCGATTATTGTACGAACTACTACGTTATTATTTTCGGATTTAAACATAATTATGAACTCATGGTAAGTTGTGGGGAAGAAAAAGATCTGCAGATTTTACTGGAGGTTGCACGAAGTGCGGAACTTTACTGATTTCGCAATGATATATTTGGTCTAACCTAGCGGGAGCTCCACGGGCGTAAGCCCGTGGGCGTCTATGAAAAAAGGCTCACAGTAGCGAGCCAATGTTTTGTAACTCCACGAGAAGATCCTTCGTGTTTGATTACAGAGATTCTATTATTCGGGCCGCACTAGGTTCAGCTCTCATGATCGTGACAATAGCCTTTTTCTGCTTAACCATTAAATCTCCGTCATTCGAAGCTTGACGCTCGGCGATCCGAAAGGCGATGGCTGTTACATAGTAACCATAGCGCATAGCCATCTCTGACACACTTGCCGGAAACTCGTGAGTTATCAACGTACCGAGCCGTAAGGATATTTGTTCCCATTTCTGATGATCACTGCGGACGACCATCAGTATATCAGTGGGATCATCGAAAGCATTCGTAATAATAATATCGTCGATAACTGTTGAGAACTTACCCTGAGTTATGACACTTACTAAGGCGTCTTCAGTACGATATGCCCTGACCTCACCCTCCACATATTCGTCTAGGCTACGGGTCGCACCTTCAGCGCCTATAGCGATGTCATAGAGATGGCCGGCCTCATGAACCTGAAAAATACCAGCCCATATGTGAGTGAGCTTGACTGGCTTGATAGAGAGAATGTTTAATCCGTCACGGCAGTGCGCCTGAAATACGTTATCTTGCTCATCCATAAGTCGATGACTCGGTGGAACAATCACCATCCAGGCAATGTTTTTACCGTTCTGCAGTGACACATAACTATTTCCGCATATTTCTGCCCAAAGCACCTGCTCTCTGCGGAACTGAATGATGCTATAAAGTCGAGTCATACTAGTCTGCGTGTCGGTTGTTGCGGGGTATATCCTCCGACAAACAAGCTCAAAACCTGCATCATGCAGTTGTCTTGCTTCAGATTCAGACACTAAATTAGAAACTGATGCACCACCTACCGTATCCAACATGAGTTCTTGATCGCCCGCAAATACAGCATCTACCAATTCTGGCACAAACTTTTTTTCTAAACTCACTTGTGAGATCCTTATCTTTTGTTGTTCAACGTGCACGATTAATCTACTCAACACGTACGAAACGTGTCGTCACATTTTACCATTTCTTCCAGAAACCAGCTTAAGTAAGGGTTTCTAGAAAATTATTTGTACATTGCGAAATTAACATTGTCAACTAAGATTAACAAAGATTAACAAATAAGCCATAAATAAGAACATAATAAGTACAAATATAAAAGTATAATGGCTATAATAAGCCACTATATTATAACAGACAAATAAATAATTCATTGATAACTTGTCTTGACAATGCATAATGAGTCGTTGCAAAAAATATCATAGTTTTAAAAGATCAGTCACACCAGCACTCTCCTTGTAAACCCTTCCTTAAGCCAAAAATACTCATCAGCACACCTTAGATACTTTCAAACAGTAGCCCCAACTTTCTCCTTGATATACAATAAAATCGTGAAAATCAATAAATGGAAAGTCCTTGATTCCAAACTCGTTCTCGACGAAAAGTGGTACAAGGTACGCCAGGAAAAAGTGGAGATAAAACCAGGCAAGATCGCGGACGATTACTTTCTCGGAATATTCAACGATATTGTTATGGTGGCAGCCATCACTGCCGACAGCAAAATTCCGCTTGTTAAACAATATAAACATGGGGCAGGCGAAATTTTGCTTGAGTTACCAGCGGGCTATATTGAGGATGACGAAGAACCGTTAGCCGCCGCTAAACGAGAGCTTGCAGAAGAAACAGGATTTACAGCACCCACCTGGCATAAGCTGGGATTCTTCTACCGCAATCCAACCAAGGCCAGAGGTAACGCCATCCATTTATTTCTTGCCCTTAATGCCGAAGAAACACACCCACAAGTACTCGATGACAATGAAAATATTGAATTAGTCATAAGATCATTTCACGAAGCTGTCTCAATGGCCAAGTCTGGTAAACTCAAAGTCAGCGACACTGTCCTAGCCCTTCTGCTAGCACAACAAAAGTTAGTTGAAAGCAGTTGATTATCCGAACTCGCTTTTAAGTAATCCCATAACAAAATCATCAATGATTAAATACCGTTACAACTTAATAAAAGACCTTAAGAATCATATCGATGTACTGATGTCACTACGTGAACTTAAAAAACTGCCTGTAACCATCCACTACCCTAACCCGTGGGAAACATTGAAACTGATCTTCATCCGCCCCAAGATAGATTATCAATGTGACAAAGACATTACCTGCTATTGGAAAAGCGCCGGTACTGGTGGAAGTTACTTCCCACCCGATGAGATTTATGTCTGCCCCAGAGAAACGTCATATACCGTGGAGGAAATTGTAAAACATGAGATCATCCACCTAGAGCATGAGCATGAAGTGCAAGGTATGACCCATGAAGAGAAAGAAGCTTATATCATATCTAAGGAAAATTCTTAGTACCGCTTTCTAAAAACGTGCACTAGCGTGTTGGATCACTAGCTACATACATCACCGCAAACAGTAGCCCCAATTTTCCTCTTGATATACTATAAAACCATGATCCCTTGGCTCCGTCGTCCCAACAATAATCACCGTGACTCGTTATTCAACCTGCCGCTGCAAACAGCTCTAGCGATAAAAAACAAAAGATATTCCCGTCATTGCTTTTACGATTACTCCCCGGCAGGTTTTTCCTGCGGAAACCAGAAGTTTCATTGAGTCCAATATGATAGGTTGATGTGTCGGTGAGAAAACTCGTGGAATAATTTAGTAAGATATATATGGCGAACACTGAAAACAATAAAGCTAAGGAAAAAATGATAACTCCTCGCGCAAAGGATTATTCGCAGTGGTATCTAGATATTATCGCTGTAGCTGATTTAGCGGAAAATGGGCCAGTGCGCGGCACGATGATTATTAAGCCATATGGTTACACGCTCTGGGAGAGGATTCAGACTATTCTCAATGCGCGTTTTAAAGAAGTTGGAGTACAGAACGCATACTTTCCGATGTTTATTCCGGAAAAATTTCTCAAGCGTGAAGAAGATCACGTAGAAGGATTTGCGCCGGAGGTTGCGGTGGTAACACATGCCGGTGGTAAAAAGCTTGAGGAGCCGTTGATTGTTCGTCCAACTTCAGAAACTATAATATATGACACTTTTTCAAACTGGATACAATCCTATCGTGATTTGCCTCTATTGATTAATCAATGGGCTAATGTTGTGCGCTGGGAGATGCGTCCCCGACTTTTTCTGCGCACGACGGAATTTTTATGGCAAGAAGGTCATACGGTTCATGAAACCATGGAAGAGGCTGATGAACGTGCACGACAAATGCTCGATGTGTACAGAGATTTTGCCGAGAACGTCATGGCAATTCCCGTTGTTCGAGGAATTAAATCGGAGTCAGAGAAATTTGCCGGTGCATTTCGAACGTATACAATCGAGGCCATGATGCAGGATGGTAAAGCGCTCCAGCTGGCGACCTCACACAACCTTGGTACCAATTTTGCCAAGGTGTTTAATGTATCATTTCTTGGCAGAGACGGCGAGCAACATTATGGCTCACAGACAAGCTGGGGACTTTCCACGCGGACTATCGGTGGGCTCGTTATGGCGCATAGCGATGACAAAGGTCTCGTGTTACCGCCTCGCATGGCATCGATTCAGGCCATTATTACCACAATCGGTCATGGTAGTGATGCAACCAACGTTGAAGAAAAGGCGCGGGAGATAATGAAGGCATTACAGGACGCTGGTGTCCGGGTAGAAATTGATGCTCGTGAATTGCGTCCGGGTGAGAAATTCTATGAGTGGGAAAAGAAGGGCGTGCCTATACGTATTGAATTGGGACCTAAGGATGTCGCAAAGAATGCAGCGGTAGTTGTTCGCCGAGATACAGGCGAGAAACAGAACATAGCGCTCGATGCTCTTGCGAGCGAAATCACAACGCTCTTAGAGACGATTCAAAAAGACCTCTACACAACAGCACTTGAAAGAAGAGTTGCTCATACAAAGACGGCAGACTCATGGGATGACTTTACTCAAGCGATCAAGGAAGGAAACTTCGTTCTTGCCCACTGGTGCGGCGATGCAGAGGTCGAAAAACAAATCAAAGAAGAAACAGGTGCGACTATTCGCTGTATTCCTTTCGATCAAGTACAAGAGACTGGTGCGTGTATCAAAAGTGGCAGGCCTTCAACAGGGCGAGTACTGTTTGCCAAAGCGTATTAGGTATATCTTTTACGATTTTGTTGAATAAGTAGGTTAAAGGGACACTGAAGGTGTCAGATTTTCTGCGGAGCATACCTGACACCTTCAGTATCTTTACCTGTTTCAATTTGTTTATATACCTAATCTATGCTTTGACACAGGTATTGAACTGGATACAATAGCAAGATGAATAGGGACGTCGTAATGCGCCTTTATGAGGTATGTGGTAATCGTCTTCTTGTCTGTGATCGTCAAGGGGGTGGCGAGATAGAGAATGATGCGAACAATCTCGCAAAAGCCTGTTGGGACGAAGGGCGTCGGATTGCTGATGGCGTGGTCTGGTTCCAAAGGAATGGTCAGGAGATTGCATTCGGTTTTGTTAATCCTGACGGCTCCGTTGAAAGTGTGTGTGGTAATGGTCTCTTCGCAGTAGCGCACGCTCTCGAAACAGGTAAACATTCTCAGATAACCCTTTCGCCAGCGAAACATGCACCTGCGGACATGGAAATTAATGAAGCTACATACACCCTTTCGGTTCCGTACAGTCTCTATGATCAGCAGCTAATCGATATGCCTAATGGTGGCAAGCTTTACGACACTGGATCGCCGCACGTGGTGATGACTGTATCCGATGTCCAGAAAGCACCTCTTCATCAGTTGGGTATAGAGACCGGAGATCGTTGGAAGGCAAATTTGACTATGTACAGTTTTTCTGGCTCAGAAGTGCGGGCACGCACGTTCGAGCGGGGAGTCGATGCTGAAACAGATGCGTGCGGAACTGGTGCTTTAGCTGTCTCTATAGACTCATGGCTCCGGGGGGTAAACCGTTGTAAAATTCTGTATCCGGGGGGAGCTTATGATTCTCATGTCATCAAAAATCAAGGAGGACTGACCTTGCGACTGAAGATCCGACGGGAGAGTATTTGTTCGATGGGTAATATAGCCCTGCGTTCTTTTTCTTCTCAAGAAGTTTTAGATAGAGGTCTCCTATGCTCTCATTGAAAGACGTGAAACTTGCAATCGTAACAGGAGGGTGGTCCGCCGAGCGCAACGAGAATCTCACTGGGGCTCGGACAGTTCAAAAGACTCTTGTAGAGAATAATGTTGATGCCGCATGGGTTGAGGTACGAAGAGGTCATAACTTCATTCCTGAAATATTACAGCAGCGTCCTGATTTCGCCATCTTGTGTATGACAGAGGAGGTGCCGATTCAAGGAGCTTTCGATATTATAGGGATTCCCTACAACGGTTCGGGGGTTCTTACTACCGCTCTTTGCTTCGATAAACAAAAATCAAAACAGCTTATGGTAGCTGCAGGCATACATACGCCTGCGTATTACATTTTTAGTGTGGAAGACGTTAAAAGTATTCTCTCTCATATGGATTGGAGGGTGATAGAACAACGCATCGGCTTTAGTTTTCCTATAGTGGTGAAACCAAATGCATGTGGCTCCTCAGTCGGCGTGTGCCTTGTGACTGAGCTGGCGGCTTTGCCTGGTGCTCTTCAACGAGCTATAGAGCACAGTGAACTCATACTTATTGAGCGATATATACAAGGAACCGAAGTGACTTGCCCTGTATTGGGAGATCGAATTTTCCCAGCTGTTAAGGTGCAAACGCCTACTGGTATTTACGATTATTCTCACAAAGAACATCTTACGGCCTCCTATAGTGTAATACCGGAATCGGAGAAGTTCTTGCATGTAGCACTAGAAGAAGCAGTTGGTATCCTCCGAAGTACCTTTTCTTTAGAAAATATTTGGCGACTTGACGCTATCTGGGATGGGGCTCATCTTTTTATTCTTGAGGTGAACACTCTTCCGTATCTTGGGGGGACATCGGGAGTTATGGCAACCTCATTTCATGCTTTAAACATGGACCACTACCAATTTCTTAGTGCTGTTATTGGGGAGAAGCTTTAATATGGAGTCTGACCTTCCCGGGGGTCTCTGTCCTCCCGATTTTAAGATACCTTTGGATATTGCCGTGGTTTATGGAGGCGTATCTGAAGAAAAAGAGATAAGCACAAAAGAAGGAGAGCGAACGATGAAGCTGTTTCGGTTGTATGGGCATAATGTCTATCCGATTTTCATAGACGGCACAGATAGATGGCTTAAGCGTTTGCAAAAAGCCCCTCGGTACGCGATTCTATGCGTAACTGAAGATGTGGGTATTCAATGGATGCTAAATGCATTCAAGATTCAGTATAATGGCTCAGGTCCGCTAGCAACTATGCTCTCATTTGATAAATTGTTGACTAAAGTACTTTTTGATCAGGCTGACGTACCTACACCTCGGTGGCAATCGTTCGGGCTAGAAGATAGCCTTATACCAAATGCGATTACTATTGATTATCCGATGATTGTTAAGCCTGTGCGGGGAGGAAGTTCGCACGGTATGTCAGTTATAGATAGGCCAAATCAGTTACAAGATGCCGCGAAGTTAGCATTTTTGGATGATAGCAAGATCCTTCTAGAAGAGTTTGTCGATGGAACCGAAATTACCGTTGTGTGTATAGGGGCACGCATACTTGGGGTCGTGGAGTTGGTGAAGGATGATCGCATGTATACATATGCGACAAAATTAGAGGGACATATCGGATATCGAGAGCCTGCGGAGATTGAGAAAGCTGCGAGTAGACAAATTGAGGTAATTGTGCAAAAAGTGGTCGATGTATTCGGCCTGAGGAGTCTCTGGCGCTTGGATGCGATTGTTACAAAACAAACACCATTCGTACTTGAGATTAACACCTTACCCTTCTTGGCAGAAGGAGGAGAACCATACGAGGCGGTGCGAAATAAGGGTTGGGAACTATACGACCTAATGCGAGAAATTATATATGACTTTAGTGCGGACGAATCAAGGCGTCTCCTGGATTAAGTGGTTGCTGTTCTATGTCGCAGCCCGTCTTTTTGACGCATTATGGCGTATCAATGCTCCAAAGGCAGATATAGAGCTCTTCCTCACAAGTGCGTTTAAGGATATTTATCAAAGCCAAGAAGCTTCATTTGTTCCTTTGCAGGAAACCCCCTCGTCATTCGAAAGTCTACATTGGCATACATTCGGTTTTGAGACCAAAGAAGAGTACGAATTCTGGTGTGTGCGATTGTGCGGTATCGCGTGTCTAAAGATCGTATTGAATTATTTTCAGATTGATCTTGGGGCGAACATTGCAACGATTACTAAATGGTGTAGATTGCATGGAGGCTACGATGTTATAGCTGACCGGGGATGGACACACCGCAGCCTAACAGCATATTTGGGACACAAGGGGCTCAAGGTTTCGCTCGGGCGCTTGATTTTGTGGTCGATGATCATTCACAATTTTCGTCAGAATAACGTCCTGATTGTATCAATTAAGGAGGGGAAAGGGGTGAACCCGCTAATTGGAGATGGGCATTTAATTGTCCTTGTTGGTGCATCGGAGGCGAGCGGAGAACGATGGGTGCATTACTTAGATCCGGCAAAACCAGAGAAACCATTCATGAATCAAGCGTCGAGCATGACATGGAGTGATTTTCTGCGGTTGTATCGTCTACGGTTTATTAAAGTAAGTAATAACAATTAAGAGGAGGCAGGCCAATGCGAGTGGATTGCACACCATGTCCTGTTGAGCTTGGGGTTGCAAACGTTCAGGTCGCGTACATAGAAAAATATGATGGATTGGCACGAGAGCAACGAGAGTATGTTTTCGAAGAGAGTAGATTGCTGATCAGTAAGAGCTTTGGTCAAGAAACTGCCGATACATCGTTCGATGAAGACGTTATGAGGTTCATTCGCAACGGCGAGATGTATGTTCTCAGGTGCGGTGAGGCATTAATAGGCATGAAGCTTGTACGGATGCTTTCATGCTGTCAGCGAAGCGTATTATACAATGCAGGCACAGTGATCGCATTAGAGTGGCAACGACGTGGCGTTAATACACGATTGACTCGTTGGATCGTTCAATCGCGCGGTGCTGAGATTGTTGCGTCACGGACTCAGAATCCGAATATCTACAGGACATTGCAACTCACTTGCTCTCGGGTCTGGCCCCAGATGCATGAGAGGACGCCCGAAAACATCCAGCAAATTGCTCTGTGTGTGGCGCAGAAAGTGAACGGTACTCTGGAGACGTTTGACAGACAGCGGTTGGTTGACCGAGGGACATATGGGGATACGCTCTATGACACCATTCCATTTCCGGAAAACCCATCGCCAGTCATTCGGGAATTGTTCTCTCAATACGTGGATGCAAAACGTGGGGATTCCATGTTGGTTATTGGAGAGGTTTCTTCTTAAGGAGTAACTACACTAAATATCAAAGCGGGCCTGAATACACTTTCGGGCCTTTTTCATACGATTACAGAATACAGAGGGAAGCTGATGTGATAAAGTCAAGTATGCTCAAGCGCAATCTTGGTTCAGCCTTGCGGGCTCGCTCCTACTGGAGCCAGTGCCGGGAGATCATGCTGCGACTGTTCACCCACGACGTAATGATTGTTATGCCTGAAGTTTGAGGGGTTTTCTACGGAGCAGGGCGAGTGCTGTTTGCCAAAGCGTATTAGGCATATCTTTTGAAATATTGAAGAAGCAGGTTCATGGATCGTGTAATCAAGGCATGGATATATTTATTCATCTGACACTAAACGGGCTAATCGCTGGGTCGATATGCGTTGGTTGCTTTAGGTTTCAATCTCATTTATGGCACAGTGCGCTTGTTTGATCTTGGATACACTTAACAGGTACGGAAAAAGTGGGGCACTACCTTCCTTATGGCACATATAAAACCACCCGACACAAAATGTGCAGATGATCTTGTTACAATTTATATCCGTCCGCATTACCTTGATGCAGAATAGGATATGCCATAGAATACATATCCGCAGCCTCTTCTTTTCGCAAAGTACGGTCAGGGTGGCGAAGTATTATCCTAACCAGGACATTGTCCTGCCCATTGACTGCGCCAAGTCTTTCTACTGCCTTTGGGTGAAGGTTGGCAAAAGCTGTTCTCTCAAGAATAACTACTTCTTTAATGTCCAACCATTTCAAGAAACCCTGCATGGCAGTTATTGTGGTCCTGCCAGCTTAAGGATAGTGTTGGACTATTACGGCGTGGAGAAAACCGAGGAAGAAGTGGCTAAAATATGCGGGCGCGATCCTGATATAAGGACCGATGCTTCATCAATCAAGAAGGCAGCCGTAAGTTTTGGCTTCAAAGCTGAAATTCAGAATGATTCTTCGTTTGATGATATTCAACGCTGGCTCGATAAAAAAGTGCCGGTTATTGTTGACTGGTTTACTCGCGGTCGGGCCGATTATGACGATTCGGAAGTGCCGGATGGGCACTATTCGGTGGTAGTTGGGTTAGATAAGGACAATATCTATCTGCAAGATCCGGAAATAGGGAAAATGCGTACACTAAAGCGTGACGATTTTATGCGGGTTTGGTTTGATTTTAAAAGCAGCCAGATTACTTCTTGGGACGAGATGATTATTCGGCAACTAATTGCCATTCAAAAAAACAATGAAAAACGATAAATATCGCAAGGCAAGAGGAGGATATTCAAGAATACTACAACTATCATGTGCCAGCTGCGGGAAAGAATTATTCAAGAACTGTAGCCCCAATTTTATCGCTACACAGCAACAGGCACATAAGCAAAATACTAAGCAGACAATCGAGTATTGTTAACATGGCGATTAAATTCGTTATCCAAGCTCTGTTTGAGCGAATGTACAGAAAATTTACAAAAACCTTGCCTAACCCTATGTCTGATGTATGAATCAAGCTGACAAAATAAATGGTGACTGCCGAATTTGTGACCGGATCAGTGCAATTAAGAGCAACAACAATCCATATTTGGTCGCCGAGCTTAATACCGGATATGTAGTAATTGGCGATTATCAATTATTCAAGGGGTACACCTTATTTTTGTGTAAGGAGCACAAACGTGAACTACATGAATTAGAAATAGAGTTTCGACAGAAATACTTATGGGAAATGAGTTTAGTTGCCGAAGCGGTCTTTCTCGCATTTCAACCTCAAAAACTTAATTATGAATTGTTGGGCAATACTGATCAACATATGCACTGGCATATTTTCCCACGACATAAAAACGACCTACTGCCGAACAACACTATCTGGAATATTAATAAAGAAATTCGTACAGCAGAAACGGCGAAGCCTACCCCTGCTACACTTGAAGAATTAAAGAAAAACTTAAAACGATGCTTGGACGATGTATTAAAAACCCCCTGAGGCTATAATTAGTTCCCATACTCTTTGTGGAACTATCAAGGAGATTCCGAAGCCGTATCAATGGCTCTATGAAGAATCTGGATTGATACACCAATGCTCAACCTTAGAAGAAGTATATGAAGGGGTTGATCGATGGATGCATGATCCAGCGCTTCCGGAGAGACTGGCAAGAAAAGACAAATGGGTTCGGTCTAATCAAGATCGATGCCTGGGGAAAATCGTTAAAACGCTTCAACTATAGCTGGAAGAGTGACTATGAAAGAAAAGCGAAATTAACAAACCGCAGACGGATAATCACCTTCGGTATTTTTTTACAGAACAATCGTTTCTAAATCGTTTGGGACAAGGACATTTCCGCTATAATATTTTGTTGCTTCTTCAATGTAAGCCTTTTTACGATTACTAAATGTCGATCTATCTTCAGTATGGATGAGAATTAGATTTTTCGCGTTTGTTGTGGTAGCCGCATCGCAAGCATCTTTGACGCTGGAGTGGTGCATGTCATGAGGTTTGAATCTGGCACTATCTCGTTCGAGGCAAAAGGCATTGTGGAGAAGATAATCGGCATTCTTGCATGCTACCAAGAGGCTTTCTTTGTATGGTTCATCGCCAAGGCAGACAAAATTTTGTCCATCTTCGAATTGAAGTCTAAATCCGAATTGTTCTTCTTTCGTACTTTGAAGGTTGAATGGTTCCAGTTGCCATGATCCGATAGTAATTTTCGTTTCTCCATCGATCGGATGAAACATAATTTTTCCTGCAAAAAGTTTGGTTACTTTCTCCGAAAGGAAAGTTGGGGCGATATCCTGAATGATTTTGATCACGTTTTGAGAAGCGTAGATAGTAAGATCTTTTGCCTCGTTTTTCGCTATCTTTGCTCCGAGTAAGCGAAGAATCCAGAATATACCTAAGAGGTGATCAATATGCTTGTGCGTCACAAAAAGATGCCGAATGCTCTCGAGGGGAATATTCATTTTTTCAAGCTGCGACAAGATACCGTTTCCGCCCCCAGTATCCACTAGTAAACCGATATCTTTGTTCTGTATATAGAAACAAGAATGGTAGTATTTTGTTGCATCAGCTGCGCCAGTTCCGAGAAATGTGATTGTTTTTGACGGCATGAACTTTATTTAGTCGCTATACAAATTGATACAGCAAATTTCTATATGTATTATAATAGTCACTATAGTAGAGGGCAGGCAATGCTAGGACTGCTCGTTAACTTTCATTTGTCTTAATTTCCAGGATGGCTTCCTTTACTAATCTTTGAAAGTTTCTATTTTCTCTCCAAGATTGTCGCAACTTATTTCTTAGCTCTTGATGCTTGGGGTAACCCCTGTCCTCAGATAAAATCACAGCATCAAATTCAGGTTCATTCAACAGAATCGTTAGCGCTTCTTTCAAATTATCGCTTTGCTTCATATTTAATCCGTTCTTTTTCAAATAGTTTCTATAATAATGCAGAAACTGAAGATGCATGATTTCATGGCAAATTGTTGTAATTGAATCCGGGAGGCTACGCCACAACGAAACCATGAACCAATTTTCCTTTTCGTTATATGGACACATGTATCCTGTCGTCCAAAAACAATTAAACTCCTCAGAAAAAATCGGTTTACCTGTCATTTTCTCCAAAGCTTGCCAGTACTGTTGCTCCACCATCTTCCAGGCGATTTCTAGTGATCTCATTTCTTCTTTAATTATCAAGTCTTTGTATTTACATTTCCGATCACTTTGCAGATACTCCCTGATTATTTCTTCAGCGTCTGTAAAACTGGCTTTTAACACCTGCGATAATAAATTCTTTGGGATATGGCCGACTTCGTCCTTCCAGTCCAATCCCCAGAGATTTTTATCTTTAGCAATTAAAACCCAACTCCAAGCGTCTTTCCCGATATCGTATTTAAATTTTATTTGCGGCATTTAAATTTCTATAAATACGTAACACCTTAGCCGTGTATTCCAACTGTAGCACCAATTTTTCTCTTGATATACTATAAAACCATGATCCCATGGCTCCGACGTCCCAATAACAATCACCGCGACTCGTTATTCAACCTGCCCCTCTACCCTCCCGCCCCTAAAAAAAT